>Ga0209582_1000050_pt1 | contig 138699 bp, 99 predicted proteins | sample KloWWTmetKNB5Kit_FD_187176 | JGI IMG/M metagenome (GOLD analysis project Ga0209582, IMG submission 187176) | Active sludge microbial communities from Klosterneuburg, Austria, studying microevolution and ecology of nitrifiers - Klosterneuburg... | ecosystem: Engineered > WWTP > Aerobic digester...
TCCACTACCTGCTCACGGAATTCAGCGTGTTGCACAACGTGATGCTACCCGGCCTGAAGCTGGGGCGCATAAGCAAGGCCGAGGTGGAGCACCGCGCCATGGAACTGTTGAAGGAACTGGAGATCGGGGATCAGGCAATGAAGATGGCCAACCAGATCAGCGGTGGGCAGAAACAGCGCGTAGCCATTGCCCGTGCATTGATCAACGACCCGCTCATCATCATGGGCGACGAACCCACCGGTAATTTGGACAGTCGCAACAGCGAGATCGTCTTCGAGATCTTTCAACGCATCGCATCGGAGCACAAGCGCAGTCTCCTCATCGTCACGCACGACCCCGACTTCGCCGCCCGCACCGATCGGATCATCGAAATGGACGATGGCAGGGTAGTGGAGGCTAGAACCTGAAAAGGACCCGTTGTCGGGTCCCTTTCGTGGCCTTCGGAAGGCGGATATGACGGGGTCGGATACTTGACGAAGGGGAACGAGGACGGATGATGGCCCCCGTTCCCGCCTCTTTGGTCCCGTGGTGATCAGCGCAGACTGAGGAAGACCGTTTGCAGGTAGTCCTTACCGGAACGGACCTCGATGCGGTAGATGCCGGGTTGCATTTTCTCGGTGGGTCGGAATTTCAGATCAACGTGCGAGGTGTTCGCAGCATCCGGTTTGGCCACCAGTCCGACACTGGCCGTTGCGTCGGACCTGTGACGACTGGCGGACACCACCGGTTCAGCACTGCTGTACTGCTTGCCCTTCGGCGAGGTCATGGTGAAGTGCGCTCCGCTCGCGAGCGAGCCGGGAAGGTCGAACGCCATGTACACTTCGTTGGTGCGGCGTGCTTTCACGGTGAGTTTTCCTTTCTTCCCGCGCAACGCAGTGAGCTCCGCGTTGTTCACCATGCTGGCACCGACCTCGCGCTCATCCAATTGATGAGCGAGCAGGTCGCGATCCGCTTTGGCCTTGTCGGCGGCCATGCGCAGGTCGAGTTCCAGTTCAAGGGCAAGGGCCAGTTGGTCGCGCAGACCCTGCGCCGTACTGCGCAGTTCGGCGAGTTCCTTGGACTGGGTGGCATTGCGACCGATGGTCTGCTCAAGGGAGGCTGCTCGGGCTTCGTTCAGGCTTAGGTCCTTTTCCAGAGCGGCGATGCGCTCCATGTCATCCAGTTCCTTTTGCTGTGCTTGGTCCAAGAGGGAACGCGTGTCCAGTACCAAGGTCTGTGCAGTGCGTTGTTCGGCCAACGCATTATCCAAGGCAAGACGACCTTGAGCAACGGCATCCTCTAGGCCGTCGTATTGGACATACAGGTAGGTCGCCGAGCCGAGGGCCCCGAGGGTGATGAGCGCGCAAGCAATGAGCGCTGTGGATGTACGGTCGGAATTATTCTGTTGGGTCGTCATCGGGGATGTGTTTTGGCCGGTGTACGCTACCGACCATATCCACGGTTATGAAGATCCGGTGAGATCTTCATGAGATCATTCCGCATCCACGAACTTGCGGAAGGTGATGACGAACCGGGCGCCTTCGCCGCGCTTGGATTCCACATGGATCACGCCGCCGTGGAGCTCTACGATGCGTTTCACCAAACTCAGTCCGATACCGTGACCTTTCGTACCCGCGCTGTTCCGCGCACGAAAGAACTGTTCGAAGATGCGGTGGTGGTCCACCGGGTCGATCCCGATCCCGCGATCCTCTACGTCCAAGGTCACGCGCTCCCCTTTACCCCGCAGGGTCACCAATGCCTGGTGGTCGCCAGAGTACTTGCAGGCGTTCTCCATCAGGTTCACGATCATGCACCGCAACAGGACCTCATTGCCATTCACGGTGAGGTCCGAGGCCTCTTCGAAACCTTCGATGGTCACGATCACCTGATTGAAAGTTTTGGTCCGCAATACCTCGGTCCTGGCCGCCCAGATCAGTTCATCCAAACGCACGGGCGCAAAGGTGATGGAGGCCGCATCCGTCTGTGCCATCATCAGCAGCCTATCGTTCAAGCGGTTCAGCGCATGCATGTCCTCCACCACGGACTTCAATGCGTTCCGGTAGTCCTCGCCGCTGCGCTCCTTGAGCAACAACACCTCCAACTGACCGGAAATGGCCGTGAGGGGAGTTCGCATCTCGTGAGAAGCATTGGCAATGAAATTCTTCTGGGTTCCGAAAGCAGCTTCCAACCGCCCCAACAGATCGTTGAACGAAGCGGCCACTTGGGCGATCTCATCCGTGCCGGTCCCCGGATCTGTTCGGCGGGAAAGGTCGGATGCGGTGATCGAACGGAGGTCCAGGATCAACCGCTGCAGCGGCGAAAGGGCCCTGCGCGCAAAGGTCCGGCTGATGAAGAAGATGAGCACCAGACCGACCAGAAAGGTCACGAGCATCACACGCGCTTGGTCCTGTAGTTTGCGTCGGCCGTACAGGTCCTGGCCAGAGATCACGGCCACGAAACCGCTCTTGGGACTGCGCACGTGGAAGGCCAGAAGTTCCCGCTCGGTGGTGATGCGTTCCAATTCACCCTGCTGGCGTATGCTGTCCAACAAGGCAGGGGTGATCCGGAGTAGGGCATGGTCCTCTCCGAGGTGAATGAGGAGCGCATTGTGATCGTCGTAGATGCTCAACCCTTCATTGATCAATCGGACCGGACTGTTCTGCTCGATCTTCCGAAGTAATCGGTCGTCCACCTCGGCCACATCCAAGAGCAAATTGGCGGTGCTCTCACCACGCGAACGCATACGGTCATGGAACTCCTCTGTTCGGAATTCGGCGGCCCGGGTATACACCACCACGAAGGCCACACCCACGATGAGCGAAACCAGCACCAAGAATTGCAGTGCCAGTCGCGTGCGGATGTTCATGGATGCTCCGTTAGGATATACCCCAGCCCTACGCGGTTGTGGATCAGTTTCGGTTCGAAATCACGGTCCACTTTCTTTCGAAGCAATTTGATGTAGGCTTCCACAACGTTCGTCCCGGTGTGGAAATCGATGTCCCAGACCCGTTCGCTGATCAGCGTGCGGGGCAGAACGCGATCGGGGTTACGCATGAAGAATTCAAGCAGCGTGAATTCCTTGGCGGTAAGCAGGATCCGCTGGCCATGTCGGGTCGCTTCCTTCTTCATCAAGTCCAAATGCAGGTCCGCGTAGATCAGCACGCCTTCCGTTCCTTGTGGCGCTTGTCCACGTCGGGATAGCGATCGGATCCGGGCAAGGAGTTCTTGGAATTCAAAGGGCTTCACCAAGTAGTCATCTGCGCCAGCATCCAAGCCCGCAACCTTATCGTCCGTTGTGCCCAGTGCGGTGAGCATCAGGATCGGCATGCGACCGCCATCGTGGCGAATGGCGCGGCAGGTGTCCACGCCGTTCAGGCCGGGCAGCATCACATCCAGCAGCACCAGATCGACGGCCTTCTCCTTGGCCAAACGCCTGCCATCGATCCCATCTGAAGCGCAGAGCACTTCATGTCCACTTTCCTCCAAGCCTTGCTTCAGGAACGCGGCCACCTTGGGTTCATCTTCCACAACGAGTATCTGCATGGTCCAAATCTAAGTGCGTATCGGTCCCCGGTTCAGCAGGCGCTCGGGTGATCGGATGGGAACAAAAGAAGGCCCGTCCCCGGGCCTTCTCCCTGCGGCCGGACGGTGTTCCATGCTCGACCTGATGGTCGTCCGTCCATCCTCTTGATCACTTTCGGATCGCGGTCGACCGAGAGCGCATCAACTACCCTACTCACATGAAGGTGCCCGTGGTCTGTTCGATCTGGCAACAAAGGAAACGGCCGGGTATGAAGTGCATGGGAGGCTGGCGTGAAAGTTCCATGAAGATCGCTGCATGCGATCTTTGTTCCTTCCTGCGGTCCCGGATCGCATTCACCCGACCACGAATAACAGGATCTCCATGCGCTACCGTCGCCTCGGCACCTCCGGCCTCCAGGTCTCTGAACTCTCACTGGGCTCCTGGCTCACCTTCGGCAAACAGATCGGCGACCCCATCGCGGGGAAATTGATGAAGACCGCGTACGACGGCGGCATCAACTTCTTCGACAATGCGGAGATCTATGCACGCGGCGAAAGTGAGCGCGTCATGGGGAAGATCCTCAAGAAGATGAAGTGGCCGCGCGATACCTGGACGGTGAGCAGCAAGGTCTACTTCGGTGCCGGAGGCAAGCTTCCGACGCAGGTCGGCCTGCACCGCAAGCACGTGGTGGAGGGTTGCAACGATGCGCTGAAACGGCTGCAGGTGGAATACATCGACCTCTTCTTCTGCCATCGGCCGGACAAGCACACACCGATCGAAGAGACCGTGTGGACCATGCACCAATTGATCATGGCGGGCAAGATCCTCTATTGGGGAACCAGCGAGTGGAGCGCGCAGGAGATCATGGAAGCGCACATGGTCGCCAAGCAGCACCACCTCATCGGCCCGGTGATGGAGCAACCGCAGTACAACATGTTCCACCGGGACAAGGTGGAGGTGGAATTCGGACAGCTGTACAAGACCGTCGGCTTGGGCACCACCGTTTGGAGCCCGCTCGCCAGCGGCATCCTCAGCGGCAAGCACACGCTGGATGGCCACAAGAGCAGCCGCCTGCGCATGGCCGGTCTCGATTGGCTGCGCGAGCGCGAGCTCACCGCCGAGCGCCTCAAGAAAGTGGAGAAACTGAAGGCCATCGCCGCCAAGTTGGACCTCAGCATGCCGGTGTTCGCCTTGGCCTGGTGCCTGAAGAACCCGCACGTGAGCACGGTGATCCTCGGTGCCAGCAAAGAGGCGCAACTGAAGGAGAACCTCAAGGCATCCGACGCTCAGGATCTGCTCACACCGGAGGTGATGGCGCGCATTGCCAAGGTGTTGGACAACGAACCCGTACGTCCCCAGTTCTGATGGAGCGCACGGTGGTCTACGCGTTGCTTGCCATGCTCTTCGCGGGCATCACCGCCGTGATCGCAAAGCTGGGCATGAAGAACGTGAGCGGCGATGTCGCCCTCGCCGTGCGCACCACCTTGATCTTCGCTCTGGTGTGGATCAACTCGCTCGCCTTCCGGCAAGTGTCCGAACTGAAATTGCTTACGCGCAACGATGCCCTCTTCCTCGGCCTTTCGGGGATCACCACCTTCCTCTCTTGGCTCTTCTACTACCGCGCCATGAAGGACGGCAGCGTGGCGCTCGTATCCACCATCGACAAGGCCAGCATCGTGGTCACCATCCTGCTCAGCATCTGGATCCTGAAGGAACCGCTGACCTGGCGCTTGGCCATCGGTGGTTCGTTGATCCTATCCGGCTTAGTGGTGTTGATCTGGAAGTAGGGGGGAACCTCGACAGGGTTCCGCACGGCGGAGATCCTGTCGCTCGATGGCCAAGATGCAGGGCCCCGAAGCGGAGCCCCTGCACAAGTCAATAATTCGCGATCGATGCGGGAAGGATCATGACGACCATCATTGCGCAAGCTCCCCTAGTGTGGGACCTTGTGTGCAATGATCATCCAGTTGATGGTGCTAGCGGTGTACGTCGGTCTGCTCTTCAAGGCCTCCGCAGGTTCTCCCGCGCTTTTGGCGGTGACCCTGCGTTTCTGCGGAAGAGCGCAGGGTTCCTTTGCAGGAGAGCCTACGGAGGTTTGGTATTCTAACAACAATTAGAGGAGCTACTACATGGGGGTCATCACGATCATACGCCGCGTCCGGATCGGATCTTCGAAGGAGAAGGTCTGGAATGCGATCGCTGACATCGGGGCCGTGGAACGACTCCATCCCTACATCGTCCTATCCCGGGTCACCTCGACCAAGGAATCCGGAATTGGTGCGACCCGACACCTTCATTGCAGCCACTATGGTATAGAGTTGAAGGAACGCGTTGTCACTTGGAAGGAGAACGACTTGCTAAAATTGGCGATGTATGAGAGTCGAAACCTCCCCATGCGGGCGGAGATGATATCGTCATTTGCGCTAACTGAGGAGGGAGATGCGACCCTGTTGACCGGCACACTCCGATATGCATCCGCAAATTGGGTTGGTGGGCTATGGGATCGACTGGTCCTCGACCGACTCCATCTGAGCGGTTGGACGAAGTTCATGGCGGGCATCAAGCACTATGTGGAGACCGGTGAACCGGTAGACCAACGAACAAGACTGGACTTGGGTGCTGAGCTGATCGATCACGGTTCCGGGTCCTGAGCGATGAGTCGAGAGGACGGTCCGTGAACGCGGAGGCCCGGTCCATGCGCGCCTCCCGGCGCATCGTTCAAGCAGCTTCCGACCGCGAAACCGCGGCTTCCGAGTACCAAGCGCTTGCTGGCACCAAGCTGACCATGAGGATATCATCGATCTGTTCGGTGGATCCCCGCCATTCCTCGAATGCGTTCAGCAAGTGATCCATCTGATCACCGGGAGTTCGGTCCTTCGCTTCGCTCAGGATGCGCTCCAGACGGCCCAAGGTGAATCGTCGTTGGTCGTTCGCACAGAATTGGTCCAGGATCCCATCGGTGAACAGGTGTATGCGCGTTTCCGGACCAACGTGCACGCGGTGCTCGGTCAGTCCTAGGGTCCGGTCTTGTCCGTTCCTCAGGGAGTTCCTTCGGCGGCTATCGATGCGTTCCATGCCGTCGGCCTGTTGGATCAGCACACCGCAGCCCAGAGAGCAACAGGTGAGTTCGCGCTTGCTGTGATCGAAACAAAGCGCCGCGAGATCCGCATCGTCCATGGTCCCCGTGCGGTCACGGTCCAAGCGATCGTCCAGCAGTTGAAGCGTGAGCGCCATCAACTCCGAAACCGAGAGTTTATGAACGGCGTGCGACGCTTCGTTCAAAAGACCATGCATCATCATGCTCATCAACCCGCCCGGAACACCGTGCCCGGTGCAATCCATGATCACGAAATAGCTGCGATCACCAACGCGGCCGTGCCAAAGAAGATCGCCTCCCACAGCTTCCATCGGTTTGTAGTGGACATGCACCTCTTCGAACAGCTCGTTCAGTCGGTCCGTATCAGGCATCAGGGCCCTTTGTATTCGGCTCGCATATTGCAGGCTTTTCAAGTGTTCGTCGTTCCGTTCCGCGAGGGACCGCTTCAGCCGATCCTCGGATTCGTTCTTGATGGTGAAGATGGCTCGCCGCAACTTGCGTTGACTTCGCAGCAGCAGATCGGCCAGCACGAAATTGAGGACCATCACTAGGCCGATATTGAAGGAAAGCAATACATAGTTCATCTGGTCCGCAGCATGCGGTGCATCGCCGATGGTGGGGTCGAAGGCGGCGAAGAGAACGAAGAGGGTCCCTGTGAGGGTGAGGTAGAAATAGCGCAATGCGCCTGACTGCACGTTCACCGCCACCACGAGCATCGGCATGGACCAGAACATGAGCAGGCCGCTTGGACCGATTCCGCCAAGCATGGCCTGGTTGACGAAGGGGAAAAGCAGACCAGTGAGAAGCAGGACATGGCGTGCGACCACCGCAGCGACGTCGCGCCAAATGCAGAGCAGCGCAAGCAGACCTACGAGTGCACGAACACTTGGTAAGATGGCGCCAGTTGGAACAGCCGAATTGTAGAACCACAGCGTGTAGGAGATGCCGAAGACCACTGAAAAAGCGGCCGCCAGCATGTAGGTGCCCTTCTCGCTACGCTTGCGAAGCAAGGCGATATAGCGTGTGCCGTATGACGTGTCCTGACGCATGATCCGCAAATGGATATCGGACCTCGTACGCGGAACGCCCCGGCATGGTTCGCTCAGCGCATGACCGGGCGGTCACGTCAAACATCGACAGGGTTGCGCTGTACGGTGGAAACCTTGGCGATCGATCTCCATGGCGAAGGATCCAGAAGCGGAGACCCGGCACAGGTCTGAAGCGAAGATAAAGGTGGTGCGCACGGCGAGTGCCACGTCGCCGCTCACGTTCTTCATGCCCAGCTTCGCGATCACAGCGGTGATCCCAGCGAAGACCATGGAGATCAGGGCGTATAGGATCGTGCGGTCCATCGGTGCGGGTCTGAAAAGGAAGGGCGCTTCGTGCTTTCTGGCACGATCTCCAGAGCGGTCGAATGGGGTCGCTGTTCAATTAACCGATCGGTAGCGTACATCTCAGCCGTACGGAGGGCCACAACGAATACCTTTTCCGGGTTCGCGTGATGCGCCTTCCTTGCGAACGAGGCTCCAGCGCATCCTGCTTGAGATGCGCTCCAGAAAGAAGTGACGAGCGAATTCGGGTTTCTCGCTGTGGACAGGCCGAACGGGACCCACGAGTACCAGTGTCCGAACCAAAGCTGTGATAGGCATACCCCAAAGTCGCGCAGCAAATGGCCTTCGGAGTGGAGCAACGCTGGCGCAATACCTACGAACCGGCCCACCCAATGCAGAACCGACACCAACTTGTAGTCCCGAATACGGACTTGGTCCATTTACCTGTCACCATGGTTCCTGACGGGACATTGCGACTCTCGGCTGCCCTAGGTGAGAGCACTTGTTCCGGTGGTGCGGGTCGGAGGTTGATCCGGGGTGGTACGAGTTGGTGTACGTGGGGATCGGAGCAGCCCATGACATACGACCCACGACCACCCCCCTCACTCCTTCACCACCCGCTGCACATGCAGCACGGTGCCGTCCGTGGCACGTATCCTCGCCAGGTAGAGCCCGGTCGGCAAGGCGCTGAGGTCCATGTCGTACACGTTGGTTTCCAGCGCAAGGCTGCCGTCCGTGGCGAAGAGCCGTAGTGTGCCCTTGGCGGGGGCATCCACCATGGTGAGGCGGTCGGTGGTGGGGTTTGGATAGAGGCGGGCATTGTTGCTAACACGCTGTTCGCCGATACCGACGGGGCTGAGCAAGGTGTAGGGTTCGGCACCTACGGCTTCATCGTAGGCGGCAGAGAAGAAGAGGAGATCGCCGCAACTGGTGATCGAGGTAGTGCCGGACAGCGGGCTAACGGAGGTGCTGCCGGGATCCACGATCTGGACGGTGCCTGCTGCGGTGCCGTCGGTCCGCCACAACTGCTTATAGAAGGTATCGATGTACGCCGCGAAATAGATGGAGCCGCCATGCACGGCGAGCTTGTCCGGTTCGGTCAACAGCTCCACAGGCAGTTCGAGCATCACGGTGCCCGCTTCGGTGCCGTCGCTGTGCCAGATATGGGACTCGGAACCGGTATAGGCCGTAAACCAGACCTCGTTGTTGAAGGCCACCAGGTTCCGTGGCAACGAACTGTTGCTGCCGGGTATGATGTCCTTGACCAGGGTGGTGCCTTCGGTGGTGCCGTCGGTGGCCCACAATTCGGTGCCGTGCAAGAAGCCATCATCGCCGTTGAAGAAGAGGAGTCCGTTGGCCACCGCCAAGCCGCTCGGTGTGCCGGCGCCGGTGCCCTCATCGATGTCCTTGACCAGGTGCGTGCCTGCGGCGGTGCCATCGGTCACCCAGAGTTCCTCGCCCACACCGGGCGATCGTGCGCTGAAGTAGAGCAGGCCGTTGTAGGGCATGAATTCGCGCGGGCTGCTGCTGAGGGTGCCGGGGTTGATGTCCAGGATCAGCTGGGTGCCATCCACGGTACCATCGGTCCTCCAGAGCTCGCCGCCCAGTGCTCCGGTGAGGCCGCTGAACACGATCATATCATTGTAGACCGTGAAATTGGAGGAGGACTCGAGGTCCTGCACGTCATCAATGGCCAGTTCGAACTGGGTTCCCGCCACGGTGCCATCGGTGCTCCACAATTGGTAGCCGTCCACACCGTTGTCCGCTGCGAAGTATACCTGTCCGTTCCACGCAATAAAGCCGAGGGGGAGGCTGCCGTCCGCCCCCGGGTTGATATCGCGGAGCATCACGGTGCCTTCGGTGGTGCCGTCGCTGGCCCACGGCTCTAGGCCATGTGCACCATCGGTAGCCCGGAAGAACACCAGACCGTTGGCGCAGGTGTTCACAGCGGTGCTGGAATTGCCACTGGGGTTGATGTCACGCAAGAGCGATGGGATCTGTGCCGAGGAGATCAGGGTGGTGCATGCGAAGAGGGAAGCGAAGAGGAAACGTACGGTCATGGGTGGGTGGTTGGTTTTGCGATGGATGTCCAGGATCCATGGCAGGTCGCTACTGCACGGTCGTGGTGGTCATACGTTGCTTGTACATCGAAGAGGGTGCCTGTATGTGAACATGGCATGCCCAGAGGGCGGCCCAGCACCTGTTCGCCGCAGAGGTGATCACACGGATGGCCAAGAGTTCGTACAACGAGCCGGTGCGGCAGCAGATCTGACCGGTCCAATTCGGGAGTGAAAGTGATCGGCGAAGGACCGACTTCTCGTCAACTCTTCACGAATGCACGGGTCGTCATCCGCACATGCTGATCGATCAGGCGGAGCATGTATCGTCCAGTTGCCTCATCACTCAGGTCCAGTTGGATCAGTGTGTTCCCAGAGGTGATAGCGGATCGCACCATGCGACCATCAGGCGAATACACTTCAATGGTCAGGCGCTCTGTGGTGGCGATCGCAACGTTCAAGACCCGGTGTGCGGGTACCGGATAGATGGACAGTTCCCCCCAAGGGCTGCGCCTTCGATGCTGTTGGCTTCGAGCACGGTGATCGTACCGAACTGCGTGGTGCTGTGGAACTGACCTTGGAATGAACCCGTGCAGTGGTAGCCGTAAACCCCAGGGATGGTGAAAGTGTACGGCCAGGTCCACAGGTCACCAATGGGGTCCGCGCTGTTGCTGAATCCTTCTGGATTATTCGGATACGCGTCCGGTTCGCCATACACGTTGTGGGAACCGTCGATATTGGTCCACGTGACCATATCCCCGACTTCGATATTGAGGTTCATTGGTGCATAGTGCGGAAGGTCGTTCGGGTTCAGGAGGGATCCCCACCTCGACAGCCCAATTGGTCTGGGATAGCAATGTGAGTGGAAGGAAGGCTAGTAGGATAAAGGATGATCTCATGGTGTTCTGGAATTTGGTCAAAGAAAACAAGTCGGTCCACCGGTCCTGTACATGAACCATGCGCATGAAGGGATCCTGACCACGCTTCGCCCCACCACTGATCGGACAACAAGGACCGCTTCAACTTGGGTGCCGAGATGAGAAAGGTTATGTTCACGCAAGCGGATGAACTCCGATCCACCATGCACCAGTCACCTACTCCACCCTTCATCCTACTGTCATTCGTTCTTCCGATGTCCGCGAACGCACAATCGGTGGAGTGGGCACATGCCGTGGGAAATGCGCAACAAGAGATCGCGTATGCCGTAGCGGTGGACCGCGAAGGCGCGGTGATCACCGTCGGGACATTCTCCAATACCGCGGATCTTGACCCCGGTGTCGGTGAAAGCAATGTTACCAGCAACGGAAGTTCCGATGTGTTCATTCAGAAGTTGGACTCTGCCGGCGTATTCGTTTGGGGCCGTGCGCTTGGTGCCAACGGTGCGGACCTTGGGCTCGGCGTTTCCACGGATATGGAGAACAACATCGTGGTGTGCGGCAAGGTGAGCGGCACGGTGGATCTGGATCCTGGCCCCGACACCTATCTGGTCACACCACCGAACACGTCCTCCGATGCATTCGTGATCAAACTCGATGCTGCGGGGGATTTCATTTGGGGTCGGCATTTCGGTGGCAACTCAAACGATCAGGCCAACGACGTGGTCATCGATGCACAGGGCGACATCATCACCGTGGGCGTACTCGGTTCCTCTGGCGACTTGGATCCTGGGTCGGAAACCTTCGACGCTGGCGGGAATGGTCAACAGGACATTTTCGTGCAGAAGATGGATGCCGACGGGGATTTCATTTGGGGCATGGGGCTTGGAGGTTCAGCCAACGACATGGCACAAGGCGTGGCGATCGGCCTTGATGGATCCGTACGCGTGACAGGTGAGTTCCGAACGACGGTGGATATGGATTCCGGAGCGGACATCGCGAACATCTCAAGCAATGGATCGGAGGACATTTTCGTCTTGGCGTTGGATGCGGAGGGGGACTTGCAGTGGGTGCATGGTCTTGGTGGTACGGGCAGCGAGCGCGGGATGGCCATCGCGGTGGGACCCGATGGTGGTGCGGTGGTCACAGGTCGCATCACGAGCACCACCGACATGGATCCCGGACCGGACGTGGCCAACCTGATGGGATCCAATTTCGAGGATGCCTTCCTGCTGAAACTGGATGCTACGGGTGCGTATCAATGGGCATTCCGGTTGGCCGCTTTTCTGAACGAAGGTTTGGATCTGGCCGTGGACATGCAGAACAATGTGTTCGCGAGCGGCTCTTTTGGGACCAGCGGCAGCAATGCACTGGATATCGACCCCGGACCTGGCATAAGCCCCTTGTTGAGCAACGGGGCCAGTGATGCCTTCTTGGTCAGTTACACCGGCAATGGGGCATTGCGCTGGGGGCTTGGGGTCGGTGGTGCGCAGAATGATATCGGGCATGCCGTGGCGGTGAGCACACGCGGTCGTATCGCCTTGGCGGGAGAATTCAGGCAGACCATGGATGTGGAACCAGGGCCGGGGATCCAATTGTTGTCGTCGGTCGGTGGGCAGGATGCCTTCACCATCCTGTATGACAAACCGGATTGCGCAGGCGTTTTCGTCCGCATACAAGCGTTGTTGAGTGGGGCGCATGTGGAAGGCGAAGCATTCATGTCCGATGCGATCCGTTCAGGCGGCCTTCTCCCTTTGGAAGAGCCCTACACGGCAATGGGGTTCGGTCTGGAAGAGTCGGCCACTACCACACCGGCCGTACTCTTCTGGACACAGGCCAGTGCGATCGTGGATTGGGTGATGGTGGAACTTCGGGATGCACAGGACCCGGCGCAAGTCGTGGTTCGTCGCGCGGGTTTGTTGCAGCGTGACGGTGATGTGGTATCCGTTGATGGGGTTTCTCCCATTGGGTTCTGCACGGTGCAAGGGAATTACCACGTCGCACTTCGGCACAGGAATCATTTGGGGTTGATGACCGCGGAACCGATCGCTTTGTCCGCTGTACCGATCACACTGGATCTCCGGGATCCGAATACTGCGGTATTCGGCACGGATGCCGGTGAACTGGTCGACGGGCAACGGGAGATGTGGCCAGGCAACGTGTGGCCCGATACGGTGTTGAGATATACCGGTGAGGACAACGATCGCGACCCGATACTAACGATCATCGGAGGCGTGGTGCCCACGGCTTCCGCAGTTGGCTATCTGCCCGAGGACGTGAACATGGACGGCATCGTCTTGTACACCGGTGCCAACAACGATCGCGATCGTTTGCTGCAAGCGATCGGTGGGGTGGTTCCTACGGAGATCCGTTCGGAGCAGCTGCCCTGAGGTGGGCGTTCACGGAATTGCACAGCAGCAAGAAGGACGAGTCGAATTCGCTTGCCACACTTGGGGCGTTGATCGTACAAGACAGGCAACGGATCCTACAGAACCGAGGTTGAACGATCAGGTGAACCGGCGAAGCACGGCATCCACCTGTTGCGCGTAGCTCCCGCCAAAGAGATTCACGTGAACCAGTAACGGGTACAAGTTGCAGAGGTCCATGCGCTCCTCCCAGCCTTGTTCCATGGGCCAAGCATCATTGTACGCACGGTAGAATTCCGGATCGAAGCCACCGAATAAACGCGACATCGCCACGTCCATTTCGCGGTGCCCGAAGTACACGGCCGGGTCTATCAACACAGGATCTTGCTCCTCGTCGCACAGGAAATTGCCGTTCCACAGATCGCCGTGGATCAACGCGGGCGGTTCCTTGGGGAAGAGGGTGTCCAGCTTGCCGAAAAGCCGTTCGAACCGGAAGGCCGAGCCGGGCTTCACCTTCTTCTTGTCACGCGCCATCTTCAGCTGCGGTTCCAGACGGTGGTGAATGAAGAATGCGGACCAGTCCTCGGTACGCGTGTTCACCTGCTTCAAGGATCCGATGAAGTTGTCGCGAGCCGATCCGAATTCGGGGTCCGTGTGCCGGTGCATCGCGGCGAGTCTACGACCGGATCGTTCCCAGAAGATCGGAGTCCGTTCACCAGGATCGATGTGTTCCAACAACAAGAAGGTCACATCCAGTATCTCACCGACCGCGAGTACCTCCGGCACCCGCAATTCTCCGGTACCACTAAGCCGTTCCAACCCATCGGCCTCCGCCTCGAACATGCTGGGGAAGCGGTCCGCGCTATTCACCTTCACGAAGAAGTTCCCTGCGCTTGTCTCCAACCGGTACCCGTCGTTGATGCTTCCACCTCCAATGGGTACGGTGCTTTTCAGCGTGACCGGTCCACGATGGTCCGTGTGCAGGACATCCATCAGAGCGGTGGTCAATTCGTTGCTCAACGGCATGTCACAAAGTTGCAGGATCGCGATGTGGCGAACGGAAAAGAAGTTCCCCAAGGCACTGCCGGTCAGCAACGGACGTGTACTCTGCCCTAGCGATCAAGCCGAGAGCGGCACGGCCGATGGTGCCTCAACATTCTGCCAGGAACCGATCAAAAGGACCAGTTCCCTGTGTTGTTCTGCAGCAGCGCTTTGCAATGCGATCAATTCGTTGTGCAGTTCGACGGCCACGCCCAAAGGCTCCACTTCGATGAGTTTGCCCCAGATCGAGAGGAGGTACGCACGAAGGTCCAGCAACGTATTCACCACCACGGCACTCCGCGCATCTCGGTCTTCGATGGAACGGTCCACATGGTACAATTGATGGACCCGCGCGCTTGCCTCGGCGCACAAGCGCGGACCGGGCGGCTGTCCATGGTCCAAGGCAAGCTGCACCAACCGTGCTTGATTCCGCCGGTCCTGCTCACATTGCAGGCTCAACACAGGTGCGGTACGATCGGCTTCCACGCGCCGTGCAAGGGTCGGCAACATGCGCAACAACTGCTTGTGCGTGAAGTGTAATTCATCGATCAAGGCCTTGCGTTGGATCGAGCGTTCCCGTGGTTTGTTCATCGGCAAGTTCTGCATGGAAGTTGTCACCGTACCGTGGACCACAGATCGCTTGCCCAAGTGTGGTGAGCACGCCAGCGTTGGGTTTCCGGAAATTGGTACCGCTGGTCGCGAGGCGAATTCCCCACAGATCGGGAACCGTATTCCCCATGTCGAATTCCCCAATAGGGAAATGGACGAAGCCGGGATCGGTTCTGATACCAATTCTTGGTTCAGATCGCTCCGAAGGCCTCTGAATATGGATGTGGTGAATGCGCGGGAGGCCATGCGTTCGGTCCGATGATCTCCATGGGCGAGAACGGACCATTGCGTAGGGCGAAACTTTATGGGACGGTCGCTTCTGGTCTACACGGATCAAAGCGCAGGGGAGCTACCCAGAACGAAAAGACCCCGGCACCAGAAAGGCCCGGGGTCTTCGTGTGCGAGTAGGGGGTCACTCGCTTTTCTTCATCTCGTGGGTGGACTTGCGCTTTTCCACCTGCTTGGCCTTCATCGCTTCCTTCTTGGCTTGCCACTGCGTGTACTGCTCGGGCGTCAACACGGCCTTCAATTCCGCATCGTGTGCGTCGCGAATCGCCTTGCCTTCGGCCCGCTTGGCTTCGCGTTCCTTTTTCTGATCGGCACGTTTGGCCTCGAATTCGTTGGCGTACTTCAGGTTGATGGCTTCCACCTTCGCCGCTTGTTCCGTGGTCAGGCTCAACTCTTTGGTCATCCGCCCGGTCTGCAACTGTGCACGTTCCTGCGGCGTTTTGTGGTCCTTGTGGTCCTTGTCTTGGGCTTGCACACCGACCGTAGCGGCTGCAAGTGCCAGTATCATCACGAGCTTCTTCATGGTATTTTCAGGTTTGTTCGGGGGTAGGACAAGCATCGGGCCAGAGGGTTCAACGGATGGCGGCCGATCAACAGATCTTAACAGGAGCGTTGCCTCGGACCGATCGACGAGATCTGATCAACGGAACGATGCATGTCAATGAAAAAGGCGATCCGGTTGGATCGCCTTTCAGTGGAGAATACCGGTCCCGCGATCCACGGGTCTGGATCGCGGGACGAACCGGTGACCTTCCCGCGTGCTGGCGGGACGCTCGATCCATTCCCTGAGAGGAAAAGCAAAAGGGCGATTCCGAAGAACCGCCCTTTCAGTGGAGAATACCGGAGTCGAACCGGTGACCTTCCCGCGTGCTGGCGGGACGCTCGATCCATTCCCTGAGAGGAAAAGCAAAAGGGCGATTCCGAAGAACCGCCCTTTCAGTGGAGAATACCGGAGTCGAACCGGTGACCTCTTGCATGCCATGCAAGCGCTCTAGCCAGCTGAGCTAATCCCCCATTATTTCAAAACCCGATGCAGTGGACTTTCAGCACTTCTACAGGAGGTTCCAAGATCTGGAGCGATCCCGCTTCTTGCTGCAAAGCGTTCATTGGGAGTGCAAATGTAGCCAAGTCGTCCTGAATTTCGTGCGCCTTGGATCGTGCTGAATGAGAACAAGGTGTACAACGCGCCCGGTGCGAGGATCCCGAAGAATTGGATCCAAGTGGATGCAAGATGCTAGCAACCTCCGTACGCTATTGCCTGCGGTCCGTCGGACCAATTCGCTTGTCCGTCGAAGTGGGTTTCCTTGGCGTGTAAAACCCTGTTGATAAGCTGGTTAAGCAGACGTTGAACCGTTGTTCTAAGCAATGACCTTTGTCCGCCGGAGCATACCAGCTAACGTAGTTTCGTGGTGCTTCGGTCCGGGTTGGAACCGGTTCAATTTTGAAAGGGTGTGGGGAGGGCGGGTATTCGGAACACTCAGGACCTGCTTTGAACTTCGTCTCGATAGGTAGGGCTAGCCCTTCTCACCCTTTCACTTTTTTCGCTTCGCAATAGGGGTTCGTGCGCGCTTCGCACGGGTGCCCTGTTTCGCTTGGTTCCGGAAGTAGCGCCAGGTCAATTCCTGGGATCGCGAACTGCGGTCCTTGGGGCGTGGTGTGCGATACGGGTTGGTTTGTTCCTGGTCGATCCGCCGTGCTTTCACCCGATCCCGCCATTGGATCTCCATCAATTCCAGGACCGTGCGTTGCAACGCCGGGTCGATGATCGGGAAGGCCACTTCCACTCGACGGTCCAAATTCCGCCCCATCCAATCGGCAGAGGAAAGCAGGACAATGGGGCGGCCACCGTTGTGGAATACATAGACCCGCGTGTGTTCCAGATTCCGATCCACGATGCTGATGGCTTCGATCCCTGCGCTGGAACCTTCCACATCTGGTACAAGGCAGCATATCCCGCGAATGATCAACCGCACTTTCACGCCTGCATTGTTCGCATCATACAGCTTGCGGATCAGCGCACGGTCCTCCAGACTATTCAACTTCAGCAGGATCTCGGCCGGTCGCCCCAACAAGGAGCGTTCGATCTCCTTGTCGATCAACGCTTCCAACCGATCGCGCAGCGTGATCGGAGCCGCTAACAGGTGCTTCAACTTGGGCCGATGGGATCGGTCGCGCAAGTATGCGAACACCTCGGCCACCTCTTTCGTGATGGCCGGACGAGCGGTCAACAGCGCCATATCCGCGTAGATGCGGGAGGTGCGTTCGTTGAAATTCCCGGTGCCCAAATAGGCGTAACGCACCATGCGTCCCCGCTCGCGCCGTTCCACCATGCACAGTTTGCAATGCACCTTCACATGCTCGTAACTGTACAACACGGTGGCACCGGCCTTCTCCAACGCTTCACCCCAGATGAGATTGGCGCGCTCATCGAAGCGGGCTTGCACTTCTACGAAAACGGTCACGCGGATGCCGCGTGCGATCGCTTCCATCAAGGCAGCACAGACCGCGGATCCATCCGCCACGCGGTAAAGCGTAATGGCAATGTGGCGCACGGTCCGGTCGCGGGCGGCATGCTCCAACCAACGCACCACGTTCCCGAAATCATGGTAGGGGAAGTGCCATAGGATATCCCCACGCTTCAGGGCATTGAACGTGTCATTCCCGTTCTTGCTGGCGGGATGGTCCGCAGGGGGCCAAGCCGGGTCGCGCAATTCCGGATGCCCTTTCACCGGTAGGCCGAACAGGTCACTGAAGTTGTGGTAGCGGCCACCGGGAACGAGGTCCGGTCGCTTCAGACCCAACAGATCGCGCAACGCCCGCAAGGTCGGGCGGGGCATGGCGGCATCGTAGAGGAAGCGCGAAGGCACACCCGTGCTGCGCTTCCGCAGGCTCTTGCGCACCTTTTCCTTCACATTGCCAATGAACTCTTCATCCAAGTACAACTCGGCATCGCGCGAAAGCTTGATCGCATGGCACTCTGTGATCTTGTGACCGGTGAACAGACGGCCGATGCACGCACGCATCACATCGTCCACGTACATCAGGTCGGTGGTGCCGCGCTTGGAGGGCAACTGAACGAATCGTCCAACCTCATCGCTGGGGATGTTCACCAGCACGAGCTGCTGTTTCGTGCGCCCTTTTTGAACAAGCCTGCAAGCGAAGTAGAGTTTCCGGTCTTCGATGAAGGGTGCATTGCCCGGTCGCACTGCAGCGGTGTGGATCAAGGGCACGATCCGCTTGGTGAAGAAGGTGCGTACATGCGCACGTTGCGCGATCGTAAGTTGCTTCTCGTTCAGGATACGTATACCGGCCTTGGCCAAGGCGGGGACCAACTTATCGCGGTACAAGGCACCGAATTCCTGTTGCTGTTTCAGCGTCTTGCGGTTGATCTGTTCCACCCGCTTTTCCGGGGTCACCTCCAACGCTGCGCGATCCACCTTGCGCAGCTTGGTGAGGCTCCTGAGCGAGGCTACCCGGACCCGGTAGAATTCGTCCAGGTTGTTGCTATAGATGGCTAGGAACTTGATCCGCTCCAACAACGGAACGGCAGGGTCTTTCGCTTCTTGCAACACCCGGTCATTGAACGAGAGCCAACTCAGGTCCCGGTCGAAATACCGATCCTTGACCAACGGGAGCGGGGCGCGTTCACGCTTGGGCGTATTGGACCGCTTCTCCAGAGTGCGCAGGTTGATCCTCTTCTGGCTTTCGTAGCGCTCACGTGCGTGCGGGGTGTAGAAATGGTGTGCTTTCAAGTAGGCCAGATTCTCGGCCAACCAAGCGGTTGCACTGGCGCGCGCACCATGGATGGTTTCCAATTCCCTGCGCAACAATTCGCTCTTTTCTATGAAATCCACCTGACCGGCCTTCGCGGAATCCGCATCGCGCAGGATCTTCTGCAACGTGGTGCGAGGGGTGCTTCCCATGCGCGTTGCAGCGATCATGCCGCGCACCCGGGCGATGTCGGCTTTGGACGCCTTGGCGCGCTCCAAGAAAAGTTGAGCAAGGTCCGCGCTATGTGCTTCGTGCCCGGTATAGGCCAAGGCATAGCCCGTGTCGTGGAACAGGGCAGCGATCTCCACCAGCACCAGTTCATGTGGGGTGATCTTCATGGCTTGGCCGATCGCCTTGGCCGTTCGCGCCACGGTGAGCGTATGTTCCAGATCATGGAACACCATGGTGTTGGGGATCCGGCGTGCGAACCACTTGCGCACGTGCAGTCGGGCGCGCTCCAGCAGGATCTCAGAAACCATGGTGCCAAATGTAGCGGGGTGTGGCGAGCCATTCGCGCAAGCACGGTCGGCTATATTTGGCCCACGCCACAGGAATGGACCTTTCCATCGTTCACACCATCTACCGTTCATTTGCTGGTGATCGCCTCAGTTTCCTATACAGTGGTCTCTTCCACGACGAACACACCGCAAGGCTGATCGCACTGGGCGAGGAATTCCTAGGGCAGAATGGTGCGGACAAGGGTGTGCGGGGGAAACTGGCATTCATCATGGTAGAGATGTACCAGAACATCGTGCGGCATCGGGCCGGTCTGGCATCCGAGGTGCAGGAGCGAGAAGGACGTAGCATGTTCCTGTTGCGTAGCACATCAGCGCAGCACGAGATCGTGGCCATCAATCCCATCGCCTCCGCCGATGCCGAGAATGTGAAGAAGGAATTGGCCCGTCTGGATGGTTTGGACCGCGACCAAATGAAGCAGGTGTTCCTCCTTGGCCTGCAGAACGATGCACGGACCCAAAGGGGTGGAGCAGGCTTGGGTTTGATCGAAATGGCGCGTCGCTCGGGACATCCGTTACGGCATGCGTTATCCCCTTTGGGGACTTCGCATTACCTATTCGCCTTGCAAGCCTTGGTGGGCCGAAACGCGAATTGGCGCAGCGCACCCCTGGATGCCTTGAGCTTGCACGCACTCGTGGCCGAGCTTGGCATATCGGTGCTTTGCCGGGGCAACCTCACGGCGGGAGAGCAGGAGGTGGTCCTACGCATGATCGAACGGGACCTGGATGAGGACCGTACACGCTCCGATGCACGATCCAGGGCATTCTTGGCCACCATGGAGCTGGTGGAGAACCTCGGTACTACGGGTGAAGGTCCCATGGTCTTCCTGGGCAAGGTCGGTGCGGAGGTGAGAATGGTATTGGCCGCACACTTGAGGGCTGATGCAGTAACGCGTATCACCAAGGCGGTGGAGGAGGTGAATGCTTTGGATGCCCCCGGATCGCAGCGGCGCTACCGCGACATCCTGCTTGGTAGGGTGGAAGCGTCGGACACCATTCAGCTCGGCCTCATCGAGCTTGCTCGCCGCCATTCGGCACCCCTGCGAATGGCGGTCGCCCCGGACGGATTCATGGTCCTAGAGGCGGTGATCTGAGGTCAGTGGCATCAGAAAGTGGGGCAGCCTCGCCATCGGACATACGGATCGGGCTGGGATCGCAGTTGTATAAGCAACGATCCGCCCATGTTCACCATCCTCATCGCCCTTCTGGACGGCTTCAGCCGGTTCCAATCGTGGTTCGATCAACGCTTCGGTTGGTTCTTCACCAACGGGATGAAGCAAGGGCGACCGCAGCGAGCGGGGACGTTCAGAGCTTGATGCACGGTGAGGTTCCCAAAAGCAAAAGGCGCGCACCGTAGCACGCGCCCGTTACAACAAGGAATTCGAATGGTCACTCCCGCGCCCACCGTCCGCTACCCAATACGTTACCGGCCTGGTCGGTGACCCGGTAGAGATAGATCCCGCTGGCCAAGGCGGTGCCATCGATGTTTGCGCGGTTCATGAACATGCTGCTCTCCACCACAAGGTGCCCTTGTACATCGTACAAGCCCACAGTGCGCGCTGTACCCACTGCGCCGCTGTAATACGCGGTGAAACCAACACCGGGATTGGGGTACACCTGCGTGGTTCGGTCACTGGTACCATGGTCGCTCAACCCCACTGTCCTGTCGATCTTCGCCACCCACGCATGCAAGGTGTACACGCCTACATAATGCATGTACCCACAGAGGTAGAAGCCTCCAGCATACGCCGGAAGTACTTCATACGGGAAGGCGTGGATGCCTTGCGAGAGGCCGTCGTACACCACTTCGGAGCGTATGTCCATGGCCGTATCCAGGACCAGAACATGGGTCTTGTTGCCTACGTCATACTCCAAGCCCTCAAGATAGCCCCAAGAGAAAGTGCCATCCCCCAAGTCGGTCAATCCTCTTGGAACGGTACGACTTTGTTCTGTGTACGTGGCATACCGGATCCGTTCCATAGTGCCGTCCGCAGCATAGATGATCACACAGGGGATCAAGTAATCCGGCCCCCAAGTATCCCAAAAGTCGGCCGATACGACCACCTTACCGTTCGGCAACACGATCATGTCCGTAGGCTCCGGAATGCTGTCCTGTCCGAGCACGGGCGACACACCATTCACATCGGGCAAAGCAAAGCCTCCCAGATAATTGAAATCGTGATCGAAGCGCAGCACCTTGTAGGGGCCTATTGGACCAAGTGCCGCCGACGTACAGATCAGTGTGAAGCCTTCGGCGGTAGGCGTTGCGCCATACGGAGTCGAGGAGCCTGGGTAGGTGCGTGTTTCCAGCAATTCCCCGTTGGTATCCATTCGGAGCCAATAGAGCCGATCGGGCGGGTAATTGTAGCCAGCGGTATTCATGCCTGCCACGACCACCATGTCTCCGCTAGGTTCGCGCATGATCACGTACCCGTTCAGGTGCGCGTGCTCTGGAAAAGGCATGGTGTCGGTGGAAAGAATGTGGAGCGCACTGTCCGCCCGATGGTACAGGTAGGCTGTAACATCGCCAGTCCCCGGAATGACCAGGTCCGAGAACATATCGTACCCGCCATTGATCGTATCCAAGAGGCGCAGGCTGCCCCAATAGGCACCTTCTCCCGGGAAGGTGTAAGCGATATTGTCCAGCACCGCGCCATCCGGAGCGATCCGGTAGGTGCGTGCATCGGGCAGGAATGTGGGCAATGCACCACTCATGGTTAGCAGCAAATTGTGGCTTTCATCCTCCGTCATACCGAATGAATAACCAGAAAGCGCTGCGGTATCGCCGGTGTTCTGCCAGACCAGTTGCGCACGGCTTGTGTGGCACACCATGCCCATGGAAAGCGCTGCAAGTAGTACCGAACGCATGGCTTACCCGTCTATGCCGCCTGTGGAAACCGTTTGCCACCGACCGTACAAGTAATTCACATTTTGACGGAATGAAGGAAAGCTTGGCCCACCTGAAATGGTGAACGCACCACCATCTACAGCGCAACCGATGAATTGCAATGTGGGGTCTGACACATACGTTGCGCGTACGATATGCATAAGCTCCCAAGCAGCTTGTGTCAGGTAGGTCATTGCCTCCGGATACAAGCACGGTTCAATGGCATCGGGATATCCGCTGACAGGAGGACGCAGGTACGTGTAGTAATCGTTGTACGAACCCTCGAACGCGGCTTGGCCATCCGGATCGTTCAGATTGGGAAATAGAGTAGCAGGCAGGATATGATTCTCCAAGTCGATCTCGGTTACTTGCTCTCCTTCAGGGGTGGATGCCCAAACGCGCCACAGTTCTACGTCGGTGAGCACATGGGTCACAACGATCCCGGTATTCGGGTCATAGGAACTTGCTAGGGGCAATACGGTCTGGTTCAGCCGACCCTGTATCGCTAGGTCGCCACGTGTTTGGCCACAAGGGAATAGAGTGCTGTAAACAGCCCATTGCCGACTTATATAACTCCCGGAGTAGTTGGTGTTCAGTGCTTGTGGTTCTCCGTTCGGCTCTTCCTTCCCGACCACGCGATAGGTCGTGAATTTCAGCATCCCGTTCTCTGTCTTCACCACAACGTCCATGGCCGTTAATTTCTCATCGGTGGCGAAGGGTTCAGCTTCCATGATCGCTTTCAAGGCCAAATAGGCATCAATCACATGGCCTTCCGTCACTTTGTCATTTGTTAGTGGTACCTGAACGTTGAATTCATCGTACTTCAGTTCCGTCTTCTTCAGTTCCGGGTCAACCTTTTCAAAATTCAGTGCCGCCTCTACCATCCAAAGGGCTTCTTCCTTGGTGTACTCCACAATACGCTTGACTCTGACAGGTGCATCTGCCTTACGAATGAAGGACCGGATCTTCTGACTCACGTTTTCTTGCACAACTGCGCTTGGCCCCGTCTCTGGTAGATCCTTATTGCACATGGCAAGCACACTGGCCATGCCCACAAATACGAAGGTCTTCAACCAAGACCTAGCCCTTAGCCGCAGTCGCTGTTCGCTGTTCGCTGTTCGCTGTTCGCTGTTTCATTTTTAATGAGTGGTTCAATGTGAAGTAAAGTTAGCGGGATGTTCGCCGGTCGATCCGTTTGTTCAGATCTATTTCTTGCTCCGGGCCTGTTGCTCTATAGAGGTTTTGTCGATCACCCGCGTACATATCCATGCGCGTATCACAAATGTCCTCCTGTGACCTATTCGGATAGAGCTACGCTTTGGTTGGTTCTTCACCAACGGGATGAAGCAAGGGCGACCGCAGCGAGCGGGGTCGTTCAGAGCTTGATGCACACGTTCTTCGCTTCGGTGAAGAAACGCAGGGCATCCACACCGCCCTCCCGACCAACTCCGCTTTGCTTAACACCGCCGAAGGGTGTACGCAGGTCGCGTATCATCCAACAATTCACCCAGACGATGCCTGCTTGTAGCGCACGTGCCACCCGGTGTGTGCGCTGCCCATCTCGCGTCCAGATCACGCTGGCCAGGCCGTAAGGGGTAGCGTTGGCCAGAGCCAGAGCATCGGCCTCGTCATCGAAAGGTTGTAGGGTCACTACTGGCCCGAAGATCTCTTCTTGGTTGGTACGGCACGTTGGCCCCAGCCCTTCGATCACCGTGGGAGCAATGAACCAACCGTCCTTCAGGTCCCCGCTCAACCGAACGCGTTCGCCGCCGCACAGGACCGAACCTCCTTCTTCCCTTGCCAAGTCGATGTATCGGAGCACGGTTTCCAGATGTGCTTGGCTCACCACGGCACCGAGGTCGCTGTCCGCATCCTTGGGATCACCCACCCGCAAGGCCTTCACTTGTTCCACGAAGGCATCGCGGAAACGATCGTAGATGGACCGCTCCACCAGGATCCGCGAACCGCATAGACAGATCTGTCCTTGGTTGGTGAAGCTGCTGCGCACGGTGGTCTTCACTGCCTTGTCGAAGTCGCAATCTGCGAATACTAGAACCGGGTTCTTACCACCGAGTTCCAAGCTCAATTTCTTGAACATCGGTGCAGCTACCCGTGCGATCTCCGCACCGGTCCGTGTGCCGCCGGTGAAGGAGACCGCAGGCAACTTCGGATGCGCGGTGATCGCGGCTCCCACCTTCGGCCCCAGTCCGTGTACGATGTTCAAGACGCCGCGTGGTATGCCTGCCCGCTCGCACAGTGTACTCAGGCGGTAGGCGGTAAGTGGGGTCACTTCACTGGGTTTCGCCACCACACAATTCCCAGCGGCAAGTGCCGGTGCGATCTTCCATGTAAACAGGTACAGCGGAAGGTTCCAAGGGCTGATGGCGCCCACCGCTCCGATGGGTTGTCGGTCCGTGTAATTCACGGCGACATCATCCATCAAATGGGCCTCGCTGTGGAAATGGAGGATCGCTGTTGCGAAGAAGCGGAAGTTGGCGATGGCCCGGGGGATATCCACACGCCGTGCAAGGGAAAGCGGTTTGCCATTGTCTCGGGATTCATCGGCCACGAAGCCTTCCAGGTCATCCTCGATCGCTTTTGCGAGACGCAGTAGCGCATCGCTCCGGCCCTCCCGACCCAATGCGTTCCATGCTGGGAACGCACGGTTGGCAGCTTGCACGGCCAATTCCACATCGCGCTCATCGGAATCGGGAAGCTGGCCGTACACCTGACCCGTTGCGGGGGTATACACATCCAACCATACACCACCGATGGCGGGGCGCAATTCACCATCGATCAAGTTCAGCAATTGTTCCATGGCAACGGCCCGAAGGTAGGGTGGACGAGCACTGTGAACGCAGCAAGCGGCATCACCGAACAAAGCTGAACGATGCGAGAGGTGGATCGGGTGAAGGTTGGGATACAGGCATCGGATGGAGAATAATGGCGCACCACCTGATCGCGTTTGGAACGAAGGAAGGCGTGCGAGATCCTTTCATTGATCGAAGGGTCGGATCGCTTCAAAGTGCCCTTAAGTTTACAGGGTGAACGACATTTATCATTCAACACCACGGATATGAAGCACCTGTACCTCCCGATCCCACTGCTTGCAGTCACGCTCCTAGCAAGTACGGCCAATGCCCAAACGGCAAAACCACGTGCAGAGAAAGCGGCTCGGACCGTTCAAACCCTGCTCGGTCCGGATGCGCACACGCGCCCGGTGATGGAGCACCGCGGCGGTGGCAACGACGAATGCGCAACGGCGACCATGGTCACGGTCACTTCGGATTGTTCCGGGTCCATTGCCCTCTATGCCGCTCCGGATGCTACCGAATCACTGCCTGCGATCCTGTGCAACGATTACACGTCTCCCGAGGCGCGGGATCTTTGGTTCAGCTTCGTGGCCACAACGGACATTACCAGCATCACAGTAGAAGGCACCTTGACCTTTGACGCGGTGATCGAAGGATTCAGCGGGACCTGCGGCGATCTGGTCTCCGTGGGTTGTGCGGATGCGACCTTCCCACCAACTACGCCAGTGAATACGAGTGAGACATTGAGCATGGGTACGGACGTGGGCGAAACCTACTTCGTTCGGGTCTATTCATATTGGGCACCTCCTCCCACCGAGTTCGATTTCACGCTTTGCATTGTGGGTGTGACCGAAATAGCGCCGAACGACCAATGTACCGGAGCGGACAACCAAGCACTAGCGGTCGATGGGACGGTCAGCTTCACTGGTGACAATACCCATGCGTTCGACACCGAAGGTCTTGGCATGGCTTCCGTTTGGCATTCGTTCACCACTACGGAATGCTTGAATGTGGTGGTCGATTATTGTGGTACGGCCCCGGTTTTCGGCAATGCGTTCATCAGTCTATTCTCGGGTTGCCCGTACAGTTCCTTCGCGGCGGCTTTCAGCGTGGACACGGTAACCTGCCCGGATGGGAATGTCACCATCTACTATTCGAATTTGCCCGCCGGGACTTGGTATTACGCGGTCATGCAGGATGAAGCGAACGATGCCATCGGCCCATACACGATCAACGTGAGCGCAACCGCACTCGACCCCGGTTATTGTGAAGCAACTGCGGAGACCTGTGATGAATACATCGCGAATCTGACCGTCGGGAACATCAACAATAGCAGCGAATGTGCAGATGGCCCTACGGTGGATTACACCGACCAAAGTTTGGACATCTATCAGGACGAGACCCTGGGGATCACAGTGACCAATGGCCCTGCGATCTATGGTTTGGATGCGGTCGGTGCGTGGGTCGATTGGAACCAGGACGAGAATTTCTGCCAGGAGAATGAATATGTGGCGTTTACCTCTGCGGACGCAGGTCAGACCTTCACGGGCTCGGTCCACGCCCCGGCCGATGCGCTAGTGGGGACCACGCGGATGCGTATACGTATGACGTACAATGAGGATCCCAAAGCCTGCGGTGGTGCGGATTATGGGGAGGTGGAGGACTATTCGGTCAATGTCTTGTTCACCACCGGCATCGAGGAGTTCAACCCCTTGGCTTGGTCGGTATTCCCGAATCCGAGCAACGGGGACATGACCATACGGTTCAACGCGTCGGATGCGAAAGTGGTGATCGAGCTGTTCGATGTAGCTGGTCGTGCGATCCATCAGAGCCAACGGCAACTCTTGAACGGCCAACAGGTCGACTTGGGCTTGGCCGGAAAGTTGGCCCACGGTGCATACACCCTGCGTTTGAGCAGCCCCGAGGGACGCTCGGAGCAGCGGGTGGTGGTGCAGTGATCAGTTGTCCTGAAATGGGAACGGCGGGCCTCGGCCCGCCGTTCCCATTTCAGGTCCTGGAGAGTGGTCCCGGACTTCGGTTCCGGATCGTGGATAATTGGCGCGTGGAGACCAGTTGGGGAGTCATGTGCCGATCCATCTTTGCACACGCTCCAAATTCATTTCCAAGTATAGCACGATGAGATCACGAAAGTTCGTACGTGGCGTTCTTATGGCCACCATTTCTATGGCTTTACTCCTTGCACCAAGCATGGCGTTGCCTAATACGGACCATGCGGTCCGCAAACCGTTCGAGGTGTCAAACCTTGGTGGGACCTGTGATGCGCAAGCCGGGATCTTGGTGCCATTGACCATGGCTCCATGCACGGACGGGACACCCGTGAGTTTGTTGTCCAGTTGGAGTGGGCAGGTGATCCCAGCAGGCTTTCAAGCTCTGTTCATACTCACCACCGGTCCGGAACAGACCATCATTGCGGGTCAGTTCTCACCGACATTCAATGTGTCGGTGGTGGGAATGTACACCATGCACGGCCTGGTCTTTGACAATACCTTGGATCTAGGCAGTATCCAGTTCGGGGTTTCGGTCCTTGCGGACATCGATCTGCAGCTGATCCAAGGTGGCGGAACGATCTGCGGGAGTCTGGATATGGTCGGGGCCAGTTTCAACGTAACGACCTGCGGACCTCCTTGCGATGCACTCGCGGGCACATTTACTGCGGACGAGGTGCAAGTCTGTCTGGTCGCTGGGGAAGCCACGGTGAGCGGTACGCCCGACGGTAATGCCGTGGTTCCGGAAGGTTCCGTGATCGTCTTCGGACTCAGCCAAGGCGTGGACCAAGTGATCGTTGCCGGAGCAGAGGATCCCTCCTTCGTAGTGAATGCGATCGGAACATATACCATCCATCCACTCGTGTACGACTCTTTGACCTTCGATCTGTCCATGGTCGTATTTGGTGAAACCATGGTATCGGATCTGAACGACCTCTTCACCCAAGGGGGCGGCACGGTATGCGCCAGCATCGATGTGGTGGGCGCGGCCGTTCTTGTGGAAAATTGCCTGCCCGGCTGCTTGGCCAATGCGGGATCACTCTTGCCCGAGGCAGCTTCAGGCTGTTTAATGGGGGACACCGTCACGATCAGCGCATCCGTGGATGTTCTTCCGGTGGTTCCGGCGGGATCCGAAACGGCGTATGTCCTCACCTCTGGCGTGGGCCAAGTGATCGATTCGATCGCTGGAACACCAACCTTTCTGATCACGGTCGCAGGGAGTTACACCATCCACACCTTGGTGTATGATCCAGCGACACTGGACCTCAACACTATCGAGTTGGGGGTCACCACGGCTGCCGAGCTAGTGGCCCAGTTGGCCCAAGGCGGAGGGACGATCTGCGGAAGCTTGGACGTTGCAGGGGCCACGATCCTCGTGGTCGACTGTTGCTTAGCCGATGCAGGCACATTGACCGCAGATATCGACAGTGTGTGCTATGCGGGTGGCCCTACCATCCTGATGGCTTCGGCCAATGGCGATGCGGTCATTCCGGTTGGTTTCGAGGTCTTGTACTTGCTAACAACGGGCGAGGATCAAGTGATCACTGCGGCCGGTTTCACCACCACCTTCGAAGTCGGCGCGGTCGGAGTGTACACCATCCATACGTTGGTCTATGATCCGAATACCTTGGACCTTGGCCAATTCAACTTCGGTGAGTCCACCGCCGATGATGTGAATGCTGTGCTTGTTCAAGGCGGTGGTGCCATATGTGCGAGCTTTGATATGGCCGGGGCCACGATCAGCGTGGTGTATTGCTGCAGTGCGAGTGCCGGTACGCTGACCGCAGAGAACGCGAGCATTTGCCTGCCCAACGGACCGGTCTTCATCAGCGCCACGGCGAACGGTGATGCTGTGGTGCCCACTGATTTCGAGACGGTGTACGTCCTCACGTCCAGTGCTGCTCTGGTGATCGAGGCCACGAGTGCGACACCCAGTTTCGCGGTCTTCAGTACAGGCGACTACACGATCCACAGCTTGGTCTACGACCCGACCACTTTGGATCTGGGTTCCATTCAGCTTGGTGTTACCACGGCAAGCGAGATCAATGCCTTGTTGGTGCAAGGCGGCGGTGCCATTTGCGCCAGCCTGGATCTGGTCGGGGCGAATACCGTGGTACTGGATTGTGCACCAGCCAACGATGCGTGTGTGGATGCGTGGGAGATCCCGATCGCTGTGGTCGAGGAGTGCGCGACGAATATGGTAGCCGGAGACAATACGTACGCAACACCGGGCTCCGATGAGGCCCCTACCTGCGGGTCCAGTACATTGGGGATCGCAGATGTTTGGTACGTGTTCAACAGCGGTTCGAATACCTCCGTGAGCTTGGTGCTTGAACCAGGATCCATTTCGAATTGGGCGTTGACCGTAACGGATGGCTGCACCGATGGAACGGAACTTATCTGTGAGCTTTCTCCAGCAGGCCCCATTGAGGTGACCACCGAGCCGAACACCGCTTACTTGATCCGTGTTTTCAGCGATCTGGACTTGGGTCAAGGCGGCACGTTCGAATTGTGCCTCACCGGTGCCATCCCCACTTTCGTATGCGACGGTGGTATGGTCACCGCGTCGAATGGAGCCACTAGCCTTCTGGTTTGTCAGGATGGGGAGCCCGACGTGATCAACATGTACACGACCTCCACTTCCACCGAGACCTACATGTTCATCGCTACGAATGAGGAAGGAACGATCGTGGCTCCCGTTGCCGGGAATTCCCTCGACTTCAACGCCCTGCCAGTTGGGGTCTATCAGGTCTGGGGTATCTCGTACAATGGAGGCTTGGTAGGTATCGCTCCCGGAAATGATCTCTTGGACATCTCCTCCACGGGCGAATGCTTGGAGTTGAGTGCTGGGTACCTGACCGTGACGGTGGATATCTGCAGTGGGGTGGACGATCGGAGCGCAGTGGTTTGGGGGCTCTTCCCCAATCCTACGCACGGTGTCTTCAACGTTTCCCACGGTGGTCCACGGACCAGTGTGACCATTGAAGTGCTCGATGCCAATGGACGTTTGGTGAAGCAGGAACGTGCGGTGTTCGGGAACGGTCAACAACACGTCGTTGCATTGGACGCAGGCATCGGAGCGGGTGTATACACGGTGCGTTTGATGACCGGCGGAGTGGTGACCAACCTGCGGATGCTGGTGTATTGAGCGGACCCATTTTCGGGAAAGGGCGGGGCGATCCCGCCCTTTCTCGTTTTAGCTAGCGGAACATCTTGACGATCAGTGCCGTAAGAGGTGGAAATACGCTCCCATGCGCTTTAGTACCATACTTGTTGTTCTGGTCCTGCTGTGCAACACTGCCCTTCGGGCGCAAGATGTGCCGCTCACCCTTCCGATCCAAGGCAAGGTCTTCAATGCCGAGCGCAAGTTGCCGGGTTGCGAGGTGATCACGTTCAAAGGAAATGAGCGTATCGACACGCAGGTCACGGACCGTGGCGGTCGTTTCCAAATGGAGTTCGGCATGGGTGAAGAGTATGCCATTGAATTCCGCATGGAGGGTTTCCTTCCGAAGCGGATCCTTGTGGATACCCGGGCCGAACTGCCCAAGGACATCGGGTGGATCGTGCCATTGGCAATGACCATGAGCATGCTGCCCAGCTCGAAGTATGAGGGTGCGGATACCGATGCACTGGATTTCCCCTTCGCCATTGTCCGTTACGATAGCCGCGCAAGGGCTTTCCTACAGAACAACGAGTACACGGCAGACATGATGCGGACCAATGGTGCCTTACTCCTGATGTCCGGAAGGTCCGAAAAGCGCTGACCACACCCACCTTCAGCATGGTCCGTAACTTGGTGCGCTAGAAGCCGAGTACCATGTCCATCCGCAAGCCGTTCAACCTTCAACAATGGATCAACGATAACCGGGAGTTGCTGAAACCGCCCATTGGTAACAAGAACCTGTATGCGGATGCCGGGGACTACATCGTTATGATCGTTGGTGGCCCGAATGCCCGAAAGGATCACCACTGGAACGAGACCGAGGAACTGTTCTACCAATTGGAAGGAGACATCGAAATTGGGATCCAGGAGGATGGCAAAGCGGTGACCATTCCGATCAAGCAAGGCGAGATGTTCCTGCTGCCGGCTCGTGTACCGCACCAACCACGCCGAGGGCCGAACACGGTCGGCTTGGTAATCGAAGTGAAGCGGGATGATCGCGAGTTGGAGGATGGTCTTCAATGGTATTGCGAAAAATGCAACAACCTGCTGCACGAATACCGGTTCGTACTGCGCAATATCGAGAAGGACTTCCTGCCACGCTTCAAAGAATTCTATGCGAGTAAGGACTTCCGCACGTGTTCGAAATGCGGTGAGGTGATGCAGACCGATCCACGTTTCGTGTGAACGCTGTGCCCATGGCCGAGTTCTTTTCCATCGACATCCATACCCACATCCTGCCGGAGAATATTCCGGACTTCGGACGTCGGTATGGGTATCGCGGTTTCATCCATCTGGACCACCACAAGCCAGGCTGCGCACGCATGATGATGGATGACAAGTTCTTCCGCGAAGTGCAGGCGAATGTTTGGGACCCGCAGGTACGCGTGGACGAATGCGATCAGCAACAGGTGGATGTGCAGGTGCTTAGTACGGTCCCGGTCATGTTCAGTTATTGGGCCAAGGCGCAGGATACGTTGGATCTGTCCAAGTTCCTGAACGACCACATCGCCGGGATCGTCCAGAAGTGGCCCACACGATTCGTTGGCTTGGGCACCTTACCCATGCAGGAGCCTGAATTGGCGATACAGGAGTTGGAGCGCTGCAAACGCATTGGATTGGTCGGTGTGCAGATCGGCACGCACATCAATGGCGTCAACCTGGGCGAGGCCCGGTTGCTACAAATTTTCCAAGCGTGTGAGGAGTTGGGTATGATCGTGTTCGTACATCCGTGGGACATGATGGGCAAGGAGCGTATGGACAAGTATTGGATGCCGTGGCTGGTGGGTATGCCGGTGGAAACGACCGCAGCGATCACGTCCATGATCTTCAGCGGGTTGTTGGAGAAATTGCCACGACTGCGTGTCGCCTTCGCACATGGTGGTGGTTCATTCCCGGCTACGCTCGGTCGCATCGAGCACGGTTTCGTCATGCGTCCCGATCTCTGTGCAGTGGACAATCCCGTGAACCCGCGTGATTACCTCGGTAAGTTCTGGATCGATGCATTGGTACACGACCCGGCGGTGCTGCGGCTCGTGGTGGAGCAGTTCGGTGCGGATCGCGTGGCGATGGGGACCGACTATCCGTTCCCACTGGGTGAATTGGTGCCCGGTGAACTGATCCGGAGCATGCCCTTCGATGAGATCACGAAAGGAAAGCTGATGGGCGGAGCCGCGTTGCAGTGGCTAGGCTTGGAGCGATCCGCCTTCGTTCGTTGATCAACCGCGCTGAGCATTCGGTCGTCACAGCGTCGAGGAGCCAAGTGGGGTCATAGACATGCGGAGCGCGATCAACGCACCAAGTTCACATGGCCCACCCTGTCGTGGACCTTTCCAGTGATCTCCGTGGCCTTCACCTTCCATACATACGTGTCAATAGGGGACTCAATGCCTCCATACGTTCCATCCCAGCGCCCAGTAAGCTGCTCGGTGCTCCAGATCAATTCGCCCCATCTGTTGAAGACGAACAGCTCCACAGCGCGAAGGTCCTTGCCCCACACGCCGAACTGATCGTTGAAGCCATCGCCATTCGGGGTGAAGGTGTTGGGAACGAAGAGCGAGCCGGGCAGCGTGATGGTGACCGCATCGGTGGTCTTACAACCGTGCAGGTCCGTGAGGGTGACGGTATAGGTCGTCGTTTCCTGCGGTCGAGCGATGGGCGCAGCGATCGCGGGGTCGTTCAGTGAATTGGCGGGTGTCCATTCGAAGGTGCCTACTCCCACAGCATTGATCCGTGCCTCTTCACCAAGCTCGATCACTTGGTCCCAGTACGCGACCACCGGTGTTATCGGGAATACCGTTGCGGTAACGGAGGCCGTGGAGACGCATCCGTGTACCTCGGTCACTTGCACCGAGTAGGTGATCGTTCCATTGATCACGGCTTCTGTAGTGACTTGGTCCGGTGCAGTGAGTCCAGACGTTGGCGACCATTCGTGTTCCACCCCTGGAGTCGCGAAAAAGGTGACGGTCTCTCCAGCACATACCATGGTGTCCGGCCAGGCCTGGGCGAAGGCGGCGATCACGTCCACGAACGCGGAATCCACAACAGAGCCACAACCATTGTCCACGTTCACAATGTACCATGTCGGGGTGGTTGGGGAAACCAAGGTGGAACGTTGATCGGGCTGGGCGATACCAGGAGCAGGTTGCCATTGGAACCGGTAACCCTCGGGTGCGGTCAGCACCACACTTCCTCCTTCACAAACGGAGGTATCTGCCAAGATCGGTAGGGGCGGGTCCGTATACGTGGTGATCAACATCGAATCCACCACCTCGCATCCATCCGGCGTGGTGATACGCACGGTGAAGACCGTGGTGTCCATCAGCACGGCAATGGGTGCTTGTGCGGTGGGGTCTGAAAGCGGAGCGGCAGGCGACCAGAGGTAGGTGCCGCCGCCGGAGGCTCCAAGTGCGATCGCGCTGCCCACGCAGGCTGCGGTATCCGGTGCCGCCGCGCCAACGGGATCCACCACAGTGATGGTAACGAACGCCGTATCCGTTCCACATTCGCCCGTAACAGCCACGCCATACGTTCCCGGAGCAGACGATTGGATGTACGGTGCTTGCAAAGTGGGGTCGCTCACATTCGCAGAAGGGAACCAGCTCCAGCCGAGGCCCGTGCTGGCGGTCACCTGCACACTATCGCCTGGGCAAAGGGGTGCAACAGCATCAACAAGGGGTTCGGGATCGAGTATCGCAACCACTTGAATGTTCGTGGTATCACCGATGCTACAGCCGTAACTATCGGTCAATTGCATGGTGACGGTATAGGTGCCCGGTTCCGTGTAGGTGTGCAGCGGCGCGAATTCATCACTGGTGCCACCATCGCCGAATTCCCACAGGAAGGTGTCACCACCTGAACTGTTGTTCACGAATTGGATGTCGCCCGGAATGCAAATGGTACCGGGTCCATCGATGTCGATGCTGGCGCTGGCTACCGCGAGGTTGAACTTGAACACGCCGAGATTGCACCCGTTGGAGTTGTTGGTGTTGCTCCACGCGCCTGGTGTCGTCGGGAAGTCATCGTTGTTCTGGCATCCTGCGCATACAGCTTGGTAAACCGTGCCATCCTTGTCGAAGCGGCTCGTACCGCCATCCACGTGTTCGGCACTTGTGCCACCACCGAAGAAGGTTGCATAGTTCAGCGCTGTTGCTTCTGGATCCAACAACATCAAGTAGAAATCGTTACCGTCCGTTGCCGCTTGGAAAGCATCGGACGTCACTTCCATTCCGGTGGTGGTGCTGGAGGGATTGCCCGCATTCGAATTCACCACACTACCCCATCCACTGAAATAGATCTGTTCGCAATCGCTAACGAGGAATGCCGTAGGAGACATGTCCTGGAGCGGATCGCCGTTGCCGAAGCGCGTGCTCCACAGGGAAGTGCCCAAGGCGTGGTCGAATTTGTGGATGAATTGAGAACTGCCCGGCACGACATACTTACCCGGCGTGACCGGGTAGGCACCATGCGTTTGCCCTACCACGAAAACCTCATCATCTGTGTTCAGTTGCACGAAGTAGCATTGGTCGTACGCGCTGGTTCCGAGGTAGGTGGATCCGATGAGTGTGCCGCCGGTGGAGTAACGCATGATGAAGCCATCGGTATTGCCACTTGCTGCAGGTTGGAAGGCGGTGGGTGCCATGGGCAAATTACTGCTTGTGGTACCACCCGTCACGAACAACTCGCCACCGCTGTCTACTTGCACGCCATACGCGGCATCCACACCCGACCCACCGATGTACGTGGACCAGAGTACCGTGGATAGGGTGGGGTTCAGCCGGAAGCAGTACCCATCCTGAGCGCCTCCACCATACGCGGGTTGCGGTCCACCCACTACGGGAAGCCCAGTGCTCGCTGTGGTACTGGCCACCACCGCGTTGCCCACTGCATCCACGATGATCTCACCGCGGAACGAATCGCCGTAGTTGTGTGCTACAAAAGGATCATTGTTGATGCCGTCGTTCTCTGGCCCGCCGATGTAGGTGGAGCCGATCAAGGCCGTGGCAGTGCTGTTGAAGTGGGCCACGAACATGTCCGTGCCGTCGAGCTGGCTGTATCCATAACCGATGATGAAGACCAGCTCCGTGCCGCCCCCGAAGGTGTTGTCCAAGCAACCTGCTGTGGTAGGCAGGTTCGATGATCCCGTGCTACCCAACACGAAGAGTTCATCGTTGTCGTTCACCACCATACTGTGTGGCGATTCATTGCCAGTGCCGCCGTAGTATGTACTCCAGACCAAGCTGGCTCCGTCGGTACTCCATTTGCTGATGCCCACATCGATGGTGCCGCCATTGAATGAATCATCTTGAACGCCGAGCGTAATGGGGTAATTCGCTCCGAATACGATCCCGCCGCCATACAAGTGCCCATCGCCATCATAGGTCGCCGTGAAACCGAAATTGTTGGAGTTGCTGCCACTGTAACTCGCGAAGGCCAGCGTAGGATCTATCGTCAGCGGTTGGGTCGGGTCATATCCGTCGGGCAATGCAAAGCGGAGCTGATCGCCATTCAGGTCGTAGTGGGAGGGAACGGTGCGTTGGCCGTTCGCGGTGGATTGGAACGTGTGCGGTGCTTCCTCGATCACGGTGCCAGCGGTGGTCTGCACTTCCACACGACCATCCTTGAGTACCAATGCATCTTGCCCTTCGTATCGGAAACGCACCTTGGTTGGATCAGCGCCTGGGGCCACGATCAGTTCATACTTCAAACCATCGCGGCCATCCAGTCGCAGATCGATCCCCGGCCATACCTCTTTTAACGTGACGTCCCCGTAGATCGCACAACCCGTACCCCATTGGGCGGCATCGTTCCCCAGGAAGAAGTTTTCGTAATGGGCCTGCTTCACACCGCCCACATGGCCGTGAGCCGACCCTCCTTCGAAATGGACACGAAATGCATGGCTTTGGTATGGCGCCTCGGTATGGGCATGATCCGTAGCGCCATGATGATCAGCTGGGCCTCCACTTTGCAGCAGATAGGTGAAGGCGGATCGTTCCACGAAGAGCGCCCCGTTCGGAAGCATCACCCGGTAAAGCACATCCGAAGGCCATTGGCCCTTGTTCTCGGTGAAGGTGGCGCGTGGTCCGGCCGCTTGCGCCATCAAGGCACAACACAACAAGGAGAGGAGGGTCCAGAGGGAACGCACAGCAGGAACGATAACTTGGATAGGCCAAGTTACCCCTGAAAGGACACGAGACCGGGCCCGTTGGTTGCTTCAAACCGCCCGAAGGCCGACCAAGCGGGGAAATAGGCGACCGGGATGGTCGGGTGTACCTTTGCCGGGCCGCAGGAGCGCAGGTGGGTGCGATCGCCCGTACACACCAACCCGGCCGCGGCGGACCGACCCTTGAGCGACGCGATCAAGCACGAATGTGGCATCGCCCTGATCCGCCTTCGGAAACCGTTGGAACACTTCCAGCAACGGTACGGCACCCCCCTTTATGCCCTGAACAAGCTGTACCTCCTGATGGAGAAGCAGCACAACCGTGGGCAGGACGGTGCTGGGGTGGCCACCATCAAGTTGGATCCGAAACCTGGTCTCAACTACATCGATCGGTACCGGAGCACCGATAAGCAGGCCATCCAAAAGATCTTCGAGAAGATCCATAAGGGATACGACGAAGCCGTGCGCTCGGAACCGAGAGCGAGCGCAGAAGCAGACCTCCTGAAGCAGCACATGCCTTTCATGGGCGAAGTGCTCATGGGCCATTTGCGCTATGCCACCTTCGGCAAGGATGGCGAGGAGAATTGCCACCCGCGCCGCCGCTTGAACAACTGGATGACGCGCAACCTCGTGGTGGCGGGCAACTTCAACATGACCAATGTGGACGAGCTGTTCGATCTGCTCGTCTCCATCGGTCAGCATCCCAAAGAGCGCAGCGATACCATGACGGTGCTGGAGAAGATCGGCCACTTCCTCGATATGGAGAACGACCGCATCGCGCTGGTACACAGGCAGCTCGGCTACAACGATCGGCAGATCACGCAGGTGATCGCAGAGAAGTTGGATGTGCGCCAGATCCTCGTGAACAGCGCGATGGATTTCGATGGCGGTTATGCTTTGGCCGGTATGATGGGCCACGGCGATGCCTTTGTCTTGCGTGATCCAGCAGGGATCCGCCCGACGTTCTGGTATGCCGATGAGGAAGTGGTGGTGGTGGCCAGCGAGCGCCCTGCTATCCAGACCGCTTTCGCCTTGCAGACGGATGACGTGCGCGAACTCACCCCGGGTCATGCACTCATCATCCGTAAGGATGGAACATACAGCGAAGAGTTGGTGCGCGAACCGCTGGAGAAACGGGCGTGCAGTTTTGAGCGCATCTACTTCAGCAGAGGAAGTGATCGTGACGTGTACCGCGAGCGGATCGCACTAGGTCGCTCGGTATGTCCGGCTATCCTGGATGCTGTGGATCACGACATGGAGAATACCGTGTTCAGTTTCATCCCGAACACGGCCGAAGTGGCGTGCTACGGTATGTTGAAAGAAATGGACGATGAGTTGATGCGCGTGAAGGAGCGCCGGATCCTGGAGTTGGGTCCTTCTCCAGATCCAGCAGCCTTGCGGTCCATACTTTCCATTCGTCCGCGCTTGGAGAAAGTGGCGATCAAGGATGCGAAGTTGCGCACCTTCATCACCGCCGATGATGCGCGCGACGACTTGGTTGCGCACGTGTACGACATCACTTACGGGTCGGTACGTCCCGGCGTGGACAATTTGGTGGTGATCGACGACAGCATCGTGCGCGGTACCACGTTGAAGCAAAGCATCCTGAAGATGTTGGCCCGTTTGGAACCGAAGCGCATCGTGGTGGTGAGCAGCGCACCGCAGATCCGTTACCCGGATTGTTACGGTATCGACATGGCCAAGATGGGAGACCTCGTTGCGTTCCGCGCAGCGATCGCCTTGTTGCTCGACACGAAACAAGAGAACATCATCGACGATGTGTATGATCGTGCGGTCGCCATGGTGGGCCGACCATTGGCCGAACAGGAGAACGTGGTGAAGGACATCTACCGGTCGTTCACTGCGGAACAGATCAGCGACAAGATCGCCGAGCTGCTTATACCGGAAGATCTGGAAGTGGAAGTGAAGGTCGTGTACCAAAGCATCGAAGGCTTGCACGCCGCATGTCCGGAGCACAAGGGCGACTGGTACTTCACCGGTGACTACCCCACACCGGGTGGCAATCGGGTGGTGAATCGTGCTTTCATCAACTACCGCGAAGGCAAGAACGTGCGGGCGTATTGAAGCGGTCCGGAGGTCAAGGAATTTTCACGAGCCGACCTTGCTTGCGCAGCTTGCGAAGTACTTTGTTCCGTGCTTCGATGCAACAGTTGCCGTGTTGAACGATGCGTGTTCCCGGTTCGGAAAGCAGTTTCGCCGTTGGGCGCAGGATCAACCGACTCCCGGCCAAGAGGTGCAACTCCGACCCATTCTCCAGCACGAGTTCGGATCGGTCTTCGAGGAACACCGATGCACCGGAAGTAATGGTGAGTCGGGTGGCTTCACTGAACCATGGTCCACCTTGTGCATCCGGGTCCACTTGGGTCATGCGCGTTGCGGCACGGGATCGATCCAGCCGCAACCGGACCCCCGCTGCTACAGTGAGCGAATGGCCATCAACCCCGCGTAACGGAGGAAGTACGATGCTGTCTGCGCACCACCTTTGATCACTGGCCATACGGGTGTCGTTCGTGCTGATGCGGACGTGCGCATCGCCTTTGGCATCCATGGCTTGCAATTCGATCGCGATCCCGTTCAGGTGGATCACCCGCACATTCGGACCTCCGACTCCTTGAATTTCACGCTTGTTCGTGGACAATAGAGTGAGTGCATTCGCTGTGGAAGGATTGGTACACATGCCGATCTTCCGAACCCCGTTCATGCGCATGGCGTGTTCCGGTCTGCCGAAACCGACATTATGCACGACTTCCAGCCCCTTGACCGACCGCGTTCCGATGGGAAAGTGCTCACCGCGCTCCAATTTCCCGTCGCCATTCCGATCGACCACGGGCAACTCCTGTTCGTGGTTCCCAGTGAACGGATTCGCAAGCTCGGGGTCAAGAACGTAGGGGAATGAGCGCCCACCAAAGGGACAAACCCAAGAGATGGTATCACCACGGAGGTACAGGTCATGTGAGCCGTTCGCCAATACGGGCCGCAGGTAATCCGCAGATCCGCTGAAGATGTTCGTTCCGGTCCGCTCTTCCCTGTCGATCTGGATCTGTAGGAACAGGCCCGGCTCGATCGGTGTGATGCAATTCTCGCCAAAACCCTCCCAATGGAATTGGTCCGTTGGACTACCGTTGCGATGGGAGCCTTGGTGATTCTCCACCCACAACCATTGTTGGTATCCACTCTCCGGTAGGTCCGGTAGTCGAATGCGCAGCGCATCGCCGGAGGTCACGAAATCGCGCAGTACGAAGATCCCGGTATCACCATTTACAGGGTCGAGGTCGGTGTCCACTTCATGCCCACCCATTGACCGTGCACGGATCCGATAGGTCGCACCTTCGGGTCGCCAGCCCATGCGGTCACGATCCCAAGCCGAACAAGTCAGCAAACTGCTGCCGTTGGCTCCCATCATGCTCCATCCACCCTGCAAGCACAACTGGTAGCTCTCGAATTGTGAGGCATTTCCACCTCCGCTATGGAAGTTGTTGCCTCCGATCAAGAGATGATTGAACTCGTGCTTGAGGATCTCGAACGGAAGGGCGTTGTTGCCGCCGAAACGCGACTGCGTATCCGCTCCATAGCCGAACAATTTCCCAGGGCTTCCGCCATCGGTGCTACCCGTACCGTGAGGCAATCCACTGTTCCGTGTGATCACCATGATGTGGTCGTACTGATGCGGGTCATCCGAGCCACGCTCTTTGGGCAGGCCTTGTTTGCCGCCATCCTTCCAGAGGTCGAAGTCCGCGATCGAAAGGCCATGATGCGTTTTCAGGCTGCCTCGTTTGTTCAACTCATCCACCGCGAAACGGCCAATGCCATGTGCATTGCTCACCCCCGGATACTCGCTTTCCTTCACGTGGATCACCTCGTCCACGTAGTCGCCAAGAACCGTGAAGTTGCCCAACGAAATATCTTGGTAATACCGGGACACCATGGCTTGTTGCACGGGCAAGACCTGCGGATCGAAGACGTTGTCCTTCCAGACCGGGAGTTGGCCCTTGGGCCAGTGGTCCGCCCCATCCGGTCGGGGGTCCTTCTCACGGTTCACATCGTATTCCACCTCCACGAAAAGCAGAAGAATGCGGATGGTACCGTGGGGAGATAGGTACCAGCCGTTCTTGCTTTCCTGCATCGGCCTCTCCTGCGCGGCGGTGAAAAGTGGCAAATAGGTCAGGGCAAGGAAGAGGATTCGGAGTATGCGCATTCAGCCGAAGGTACGCAGCCCAGAGGCCGCTGAATACCGGTTCGCTGATCAGCGCGAGGCGATCGCGGGACGAATAGCAGCTTTAGTTCTTCGGCGCTTTGTACAACGACACTGTGCTACACGACTCACCGAACATCAAGCCCTTTACTACGATGTCACTCCGAGCTCGACCCGGAGTCGCGCAAAGGCTTGGGTGCTTTGTACAGAGGCACGGTACTGCACGGCTCCCCGAACATAAGGCTCTTTACCACGGGAATGAGCTTCGCGCTCAGCTCCACATACGCGTTCAAGGGCACGGGTAATTTGCCGCAACCCTTCACTACCACACGCGCATTTCGGTATGGCTCAACATCCAAGTGCGCAACGAAGTGTGTGAAGATGGCGCGCTCCAACTGCTCGGCATCACCTTGTGAAACGAATAGTGCGTGCGGCTGTAGTTGCGTGGCTATCAACATGAATGCCCACGTGGGTACGATGGCATCCGCAGAGCAATGCACGCCAACGAACTTGCCTTGGTATTGTGCCCAGTTGTGGGTCTTCACATAGGCACGGAGATCCTCCTCCTTTAGCGCGACCTCCTGCCAGAGCAATGGCTTCAGATCAAAGACCACACGTTCGCCCTGCGGGTACAACTCCTCCAGATCGAGGGTGATGATCCCACTGGAAGCGACCTTGTTGATGATGGGATCTTCAGCCATGTTCTCTCTGCGCCTCTGCGCTTTGGCGGTCATCCTACATGAATCCCAACTCCAATTGAGCTGCCTCACTCATCATCGTCCTATCCCAGGGCGGATCGAAGGTCAATTCCACTTTCGCGCTGGACACACCGTAGGTCTGTCCCGCCTTCTGCTCCACCTCGTTCGGCATGCTCTCGGCCACAGGGCACGAAGGTGATGTCAGTGTCATCTTGATGTCAACGTGGGCATCGTCACGCACGTTCACCTCGTAGATCAACCCGAGTTCGTATACGTCCACAGGGATCTCCGGGTCGTAGACCGTCTTCAACATGTCGATCACACGGTCTTCGAGAAGCTTCTTTTCTTCCGGGGTCATTTCGAGAGTGAGCGATTTTGTGGGTGTTTGAAAATTGTGTGCTGTCCTATGTACGATGTCTTATGCAACATCGACTGGCCTAAGACATCATATATAAGACAATTCCGAAACGTATGATCTGCACTTGAACTTCTCATCATGAGCCTGAATTTTCAGAGGTCAAGAACGCTACGGCAAAGCGTTTCATTTGGTCCAACATCGCCACCAACCCGTTGCTACGGTTCGGGGATAGGTGCTCACGCAATCCGATGGTATCGATGAAGGTCAGCGGCGTGTTCAGGATCTCCTGTGGTGTACGATCGTTCAACACCCGCACCAGCAGTGCCACGATACCCTTGGTGATCATCGCATCGCTGTCGGCGGTGAAGTGTACGAGACCGTTCTTTTGTTCGGCACTCAGCCACACGCGGCTTTGGCAGCCCTTCACGATGTTTTCCTCGGTCTTCTTCTCCGGCGCGATCAATGGCAGATCCTTGCCCAGTTCGATCAGGTGCTCATATCGGTCCTGCCAGTCACTGAACATGGCGAACTCATCAACGACTTCTTGTTGGGCTTGGGTGAGGGTCAATGTTGCGGTCATGTCATCCTGAGCTTGTCGAAGGATCATCGCAGCATTTTGACGGCCTTCTTCACTCCAGCCACCATCGCATCAACTTCTGCAATCGTGTTGAAGCAGGCGAAGCTCGCCCGCGTTGTCCCACTCACACCAAAGCGCTCCATCAAAGGCTGCGTGCAGTGATGTCCAGTGCGCACCGCGATTCCTTGCTGATCGAGCAAGGTGCCGAGGTCGTAGTGATGTATCGCGTGCCCTGAGCCTGTCGAAGGGCCGTCGATCACGAAGCTGATCACGCCCACCTTCTCCTTTGCTGTGCCGATGATGCGCAGACCATCGATCATGAGTAGCTGCGTGGTAGCGTGTGCCAACAGGTCCAGTTCGTGCTTCGCCATAGCGCTCAGGTCGTAGTCCTGCATCCAACGGATCGCTTCGCCCAGCCCGATGATGCCCGCGATATGCGGTGTGCCGGCCTCGAACTTGAAGGGCAGCTTGGCGTAGGTGGTCTTCTCGAAGGTGACCTGGTCGATCATCTCGCCACCACCTTGCCAGGGCGGCATGCGCTCCAGTAATTCTTCGCGGCCATAAAGCACACCGATGCCGGTCGGTCCATAGCATTTGTGGCCACTGAAGGCGTACAGGTCGCAGCCGAGATCCTGCACATCCACGGGCAAGTGCGCGATCGCCTGTGCGCCATCAATAAGTGTGATGATGCCGCGCTTCTTCGCCTCTGCGATCAGCTCCTTCACAGGATTGATCGTGCCGAGCGTATTGCTGACATGCGAGATCGCAAGGATGCGTGTTCGGTCGCTGAATAGTTCCTCTGCGTTCCCCTTTGCGCCTTCGCACCTTTGCGGTTCGATCTCTCCGGAGTCTGTGATCGGGATCACCTTCAGCACCGCACCATATCGCTCACACACCAACTGCCAGGGAACGATGTTCGCGTGGTGCTCCATACCGGAGACCAGGATCTCATCGCCTTTCTTCAAGAGCAACTGCCCAAGACTGTTCGCCGCCAAGTTGATGCTCGCCGTAGTGCCACTGGTGAAGATGACCTCGTGCGCGTGCTTCGCGTTGATGTGCTGGCGGATCGTCTCGCGAGCGGCCTCCTGCGCTTCGGTGGCCTTGGTGCTTAGCGTATGCACGCCGCGGTGTACGTTGGCGTTGATCGTGGCGTAGTAGCTGCTTTCCGCCTTGATCACCCGACGGGGCTTCTGGCTTGTGGCGGCGTTGTCGAAATAGACGAGCGGCTTGCCGTGTACCAATTCCTTCAAGATCGGGAACTGTGCACGGATCTCCTCGACATCGAAGGCTGATTTGACCGCAGTGGAGTTCATGAATGCGAAGTGTTTAACCGCAGAGGGTGCGGTGAGCGCAGAGGGGGCTCCGAAAAGAAACCCTTCTCATGGATGATCGTTCGGTCCATCGCAATGTGCATTTCTCTGCGTACTCCCCGTTCTCTGCGGTTCAATTGCATTTCTGTATCAAATGCTCTCAAGTTTCGCATCGATCAACCCGGCTAGATGCCCCCTCCAATCCTCGTTCGTGATCCGTTCCAGCACATCGGTCATGAAGGCATGTGCCATCATTCGCCGTGCTTCGGCTTCGCTCACCCCGCGTGATCGGAGATAGAACAGACCCTGCTCATCCATGCGGCCGATGGTGCAACCGTGGCTGCACTTCACATCGTCGGCATAGATCTCCAGTTCGGGCTTATTGTACACCTTGGCGTCATCCCCTTGCAGGATGTTCGCGTTGCTTTGGTAGGCGCGGGTGCGCTGTGCATCCTGCTTCACGTACACCTTGCCGTTGAATACGCCCGTTGCTTTCTCCGCCACGATGCCCTTGTACAGCTCATCGCTCGTGCAATCCGGAACGTCGTGACCGATGTAGGTGTGGTTGTCGCAGTGCGTGGTGCCGTTCAGCACATACACACCGTTCAGCTCGGCATGCGCCTCCGGACCGGCCAAGGCGACGTTCACCTCGTTACGGACCAGTGATCCGTTCAGCGTGGTAGTGTCGATGCTGAAGTTGCCTTTTGATGCGATCGTAACGGCATCCAAACCAATGTGCGCAGGACCTTTGGCTTCGTTCTGCAACAAGTGGATCGTGAGGTTCGCGCCTTCGCCGATCGCACTTTCGCGGATGCTGTTCAACAAGGAAGCTGAGGCATTCCCCTGTGCGATGTGCTCCACGATCACCTCCACCTGCGCGCCTTCATGCAGCATGAAAAGGTCGCGAGGCTGGATCAGTTGGGACCCTTCCGTGGTGATATGCAGCACGTGGATCGGCTTGCTGGTCGTTGTGCCTTTGGTGGCGAGAATGATCAGGCCGTCGGTCGGTGTGGCCGAGTTCATCGCTGTGAACAGACGGTCACCGATGGGCGCGACCTGTCCGTAGTGCGCCTTCACCGGACCGTGCGCCAAGTGATGCTTCAGGCTATCGATGACGATGCCCTTGTTCACCTTGAGGTCATCGCTGAGGTCACCGCGGAAGTGACCGTTCACGAAGACGACACGTGTGGTCTCGAACGCAAGACGTGCCGGCAGCTCAACCGAACCATCTCCTTTCGGAGCCGAATAGGCATCCTTGAAGAGCTTGCCAACGCGCGTGTATTTCCACGCCTCGGACCTGGTGCCGGGAACAGGAATAGTGCTCACTTGGGCAAGCGCTTCCGACGCACCGGGCCAAGTGCTGCCTTCGAGCAATGGAAGCACGCTCGATTTGGGATCGGTTGCTGTTATCGTGCTCATCACGCGATCTCCTTCACCCAGTCGTAACCCTTCGCCTCCAGCTCCAGCGCCAACTCCTTCGGGCCGCTCTTGATGATCTTGCCATCGGCCATCACATGTACCACATCGGGAATGATATGGTCCAGCAAACGCTGATAGTGCGTCACCACGATAAAGGCATTGTCCTTGGATCGCAGCTTGTTCACCCCGGCTGAAACGATCCGCAATGCGTCGATGTCCAGTCCGCTGTCGGTCTCGTCGAGGATGCCGAGGGTGGGTTCGAGCATCGCCATCTGAAAGATCTCATTGCGTTTCTTCTCGCCACCGCTGAAACCCACGTTCAGGTTGCGGTTCATCAGGTCGGGGTCCATCTCCACCAGCTTGGCGCGTTCACGCACAAGCGTCAGAAAGTCTTTGCCGCCGAGCTCTGCTTCTCCGTTGGCTTTGCGCTTCTCATTGAGCGCTGTGCGCAGGAAGTTCATGTTGCTCACCCCGGGGATCTCCACCGGGTATTGGAAGGCGAGGAAGATGCCTTTCCACGCGCGCTCTTCTGGGGCCAGTTCGAGCAGGTCTTCTCCGTTGTAGCTCACGCTTCCGCCGGTGACCTCATACTCTTCGCGTCCAGCTAGAACGTTCGCCAAGGTGCTTTTTCCGGATCCGTTCGGACCCATGATGGCGTGTACTTCACCGGCCTTCACTTCAAGGCTCAGGCCTTTCAGGATCTCTTTGCCTTCTATGCGGGCGTGGAGGTTTTCGATCTTTAGCATGGTCAATTACTGATTGCTGATTCCCTTCGCGCCGGGCTCAGTGGCTAGGCCGAGTCGGCGCGTTGAATTTGTTGCCCTTCTTCTCACTATCCCGCAGGTAACGCATGAAACTTCCGATGTCCCTGCTCTCGTTCTTGCATTTGTAGAACACAACATCAAATTCATCTTGTGTTATGTGCTCCCGGTCCAAAGCGCGATAAAGCTGTGATCGAGTCTCCCCAATGGAACCTTTGGAGATCGCAAGGAATTGCTTGAACTCCTTGTTGCCGTCACGCTCGAATCCTTCAGCGATGTTGTCCATGCAGGAGCCTGATGAGCGATTGATCTGATCCTTCAGGGAAAAGTCTCGTGCGAAGGAACCTTTCGAGGTCAGGGCATACACATCTTTACAGATCTCTCTTGCATGTTGCCAGATGGGCAAGTCTTCAAAAGCGGTGTAGTGGGCCATGGGGCAATTGCTGATTTGTTGGATTTCGAATTGCTGATTCGCTATGTGTGCCGGTTGGGGCGGAGTGAGGTGGTTTCGGTGCAGCGGTGAGGGTTGTAGGAGCGAATTAGCAATTCGGAATCAGCAATTTGAAATCATCCAACACTTCCTTCAAGACTTACCGCCAACAGCTTCTGCGCTTCCACCGCGAACTCCATCGGCAACTGGTTCAACACTTCTTTGCAATACCCGTTCACGATCAAGCTCACGGCCTTCTCGGTCTCGATACCACGCTGGTTCAGGTAGAAGATCTGGTCCTCGCCGATTTTGCTCGTGGTGGCTTCGTGCTCCACCATTGCGCTCGGATTCTCGGTCTCGATGTACGGGAAGGTGTGCGCGCCGCAGCGGTCGCCGAGCAGCAGCGAATCGCACTGGCTGAAGTTCCGTGCGCCCTTCGCGCCCTTGCCGATCTTCACCAGACCACGGTAACTGTTGTTGCTTTGACCGGCACTGATCCCCTTGCTGATGATGGTGCTCTTGGTGCCTTTGCCGATATGCACCATTTTCGTTCCGGTATCGGCCTGCTGCTTGTTGTTCGTCACCGCCACGCTGTAGAACTCGCCGGTGCTGTAGTCGCCTTTCAGAACGCAGCTCGGGTACTTCCAGGTGATCGCGCTGCCGGTCTCCACTTGCGTCCAGCTGATCTTGCTGTGATCACCGAGGCATAGGCCGCGTTTGGTGACGAAATTGTAGATGCCGCCCTTGCCGTCCTTGTCACCGGGATACCAGTTCTGGACGGTGCTGTACTTGATCTCGGCGTCCTTCAGCGCGACCAGTTCCACCACGGCGGCGTGCAACTGGTGCTCGTCGCGGATGGGTGCGGTGCAGCCTTCGAGGTAGCTCACGTAGGCGCCTTCATCGGCGATAAGCAAGGTGCGCTCGAACTGGCCGGTCATGGCCTCGTTGATGCGGAAGTAGGTGCTCAGTTCCATCGGGCAACGCACGCCCGGCGGGATGTAGCAGAAGCTGCCATCGCTGAACACGGCGCTGTTGAGCGCAGCGAAATAATTGTCGGTACGTGGCACCACGCTGCCGAGGTACTTCTTGATCAGTTCGGGATGCTCGTGTACCGCTTCGCTGAAGCTGCTGAAGATGATACCCTTCTCTGCCAGCGTTTTCTTGAACGTGGTCTTCACGCTCACGCTGTCGAACACCACATCCACCGCCACGCCGACCAAACGCTTCTGTTCTTCGAGCGAAATCCCCAGCTTCTTAAAGGTCTCGATCAGCTCGGGATCCGCTTCGTCGAGGCTGCTCAGTTCCGGCTTCTTCTTCGGAGCGCTGTAGTAGTAGGCGTTCTGGTAATCGATCTTGGGGTAGTGCACATGCGCCCAATGTGGCTCCTCCATCTTCTGCCAGATGCGGTAAGCCTCGAGCCTCCATTCCAGCATCCACTCCGGTTCGTTCTTCTTGGCACTGATGAAGCGCACGATGTCCTCGCTCAGCCCTTTTGCAGCCTTGTCACTTTCAATGTTCGTGATGAAGCCGTAGGCGTACTCCTTCTCGGTGACCTCCTTGAGGATATCGTCGGTGTCCTGTGCCATCGCTCAAATACTGGCCGCAAAGGCGCAAAGGCGCAAAGAATGCGTTCTACCGGTGCGACTGGTTTTCATTTGGATTTGCTCTGCGTCTTTGCGTCTCTGCGGTTCCTTCCTCAGATACTGAAACTCTCCCCGCACCCGCATGTCCGGTTCGCGTTCGGGTTGATGAACTGGAAACCCTTGCCGTTCAACCCCCCACTAAAATCAAGTGTGGTACCCAGCAAGTAGAGCAGGCTCTTCTTGTCCACCACCACCTTCACGCCGTTGTCCTCGAAGACCTTGTCGCCGTCCTTCATCTGGTCGTCGAACTCCAGGTCATACATCAATCCGCTGCAGCCGCCTCCCTTCACGCCAACGCGCACGAAGTGGTTGGGCCCACGGCCATCGGAACCAAGTAGCTTGGTGACCTCGGATTTTGCGTTCTCAGAGACTTTGATCATGGAACTCGATCTTAATTAGAATCGTTCTAAATAACGATCCACGCAAAGATAGGTTTCCTCTCGCGAGGAGCAAGAATGATATGGCACATTGGAATACCGGTCAATGTTGTCGATCGACCTATCCCCGCTGCCGGATGAAGTGTATTCCATGAACACCGGATCGGACGTTTTCCGAGCAGACCACCGCGAGAGGAAATGTACGTGATGGTCCATCGGAAGCCTTCACTGTGCCTGCAATGGAACGAGTAATGGGCTTTCCAGCGGATTCAGGGCAGCTGTTGAAGGAGCACGTTCGTGGCCACCACGCCACCGATGTTGAACAGGATCGGATCACGATCGTTGTCCTCGCCCGTATAGCGGATCACGCCATCCAAATTGGTGTCCTCGGAGTGGTAACCGCTGACGCTATTCGTTGCCACCGTTCCACCGATCAGAAACAGGATCGGATCGCGATCGTTCAATTCACCGGTGTACATGACCATGTTGTCCGCGATCACGTTCCCCATCCAAAGGGCCGATAGACCGTTCATGTTCTTTCTGGCATCAGTACCGTACGTGGGTGTGCCGGGATCGGTCAGGTCCAAGGTGGTCAGGGCAGTGGAGAGTAAAAGTGTATTCGAGGTCATGCACCCCAGGTGGTTCCGGTGCCGGACCGCGATGTGATAATTTCCCGGGGCAGCACTGAACGCGATGGGCGATATGCCGTCCTCCGCTACCACATCTCCATCGCGTTGAAGCAGCGCAGATCGTGTTGCGACCACGGTGCCGGGCGAACCTGCAGCACGCAATTCCAAGAACACCCAATCCACGATCGCATTATTTCCAGTGAAACTTCGGACTCCGGTCTGCATCATCTCGCCACCACCACCCACGTGCTGGAAACCCGGATCGGAGTATGGCTCCAGCGTTGGAATCAACCCGGCAGAACGAAGGTCATCGCGCATGGAACCTATGTTCTGGTCATACGCACCTTCCAACATCAGTTTCACCGCTACGCGCATGCCAGTGTTCACCACTTGAATGTTGTCCAAATACAGTCGATCGCCGTAATCGTTCACGCCGGTAAAACGGATCACCACCTGCTGGCCATCGTATGCGCTGATATCGATATCATGCAACAACCAATCGGTCGATAGGCCCGGCTGCCAAGGGCTTCCCCCGGTAGTGGACGTGCTCAGTGCGGCGGCTTCGGCATAGTAGAGTTCGGTCCATGTGGTGCCGCAATCGGAACTGATCTCCACGCGAAGGCCGTCCGTATAAGAGGCACCGTAGGTCTTGTATGCATGATGGAATTTGAGCCGTGTGCCTGCACTGCCACCAAGGCTGATGAGGGGCGAGACCAAGCGATCCAACTGGCCTGGAGCGTTGTAGTAGTAATAGTCCATGCGCCAAGCCTGCGTCGGGTTCCCATCGGAACCAACGGGCAATGCCAGGTTGCTCCATGTGCCACTCTGGTCCGGGTTCTCGAGGCTCCACCCGGCAGGAGTCAACAACTGGTCCTCGCCATCAGCGATCAGCGGTGTCGATGCCGTCGAATTCACAACAGTGATGTAGCCTTCAAGGGTTCGTGTGCTGTTCCCGTAGGCATCGCTCACGTTCAGAGTTACATCGTACACACCAGGAGTGGAGTAGGTGATCAGCGGGCTTCGGGCATTGCTCGTTGCTGGCGTTCCACCCGGGAAGGCCCAGCTCCACGTCGCATTGGTTCCGTTGAGCGCGCTATTGTCCCAGAATTGCACATTGGGCGCAAGGCAGGTAACGGTGCGCTGGTCCGCCGCGAAGTTGGCCACCGGTCCGGCCAAGGATTCCAGCGCACTTTCCCATACGCTTCGATCGGTGCCATTGCGGATCTTGCCATCGCGGTAGTTGATCAATAGCCGAGTGCTGAAGATCTTGGTCGGCAGGCCAGCGTTCCACAAGGACCATGTAGGTGAAGCATCACTGCGGTGGTAAACTCCTCTACGGGTACCGATGTAGAGATCGCCGACACTACCCAACTGATGGACGATGTTCGTTGGCCATTCACCATCCAAGTTCGCATCGGTGATGTTGGTCCATGAATCACCCCCGTTCACACTTTTGAAAACGTGGGCACCATCCAAGTTCGGGGAGTTGCCGTATTGGCTGGTGCGGCAGATCCAAACGGTCTGTGGATCCGTAGCACTCACGGTAACATCATAGGGCACCCACGTGTTTGCGCTGATGGTGGCGGAGTTGGGGGTGATATTGGTCCAGTTCGCTCCTCCATCGGTTGTTCGCCAAACGTGTTTCACACCCCACCAATCCGGCCATGTGCAGGCATAAAGTGTATTGGGGTCGCTCAAGGAGATGTCGATATTGGTTACCTGCTCACCGAAGTCATGCACTTGTGTGAAGGAACCACCGTTGTCATCCGTTCGCCAGAGCGATGTTCCATTCCCCAAGAAAGCGGTGTTCACGGCGTTCGGGTGCCAGATCAGTTCACTGCTCTCCCCGGTAATGTAACTCGCATTCGGTTGTTTGCTCCAGTTGCTATTCCCGTTCGCCACATTCCGGTCACCGCTCAGGGTCTTGTAGCCGTAATCGCTTAACACGCGTCGATCATATTGGGGATGCACGAAGCCCCGGAATCCATCACCACCATCTGTACATACCCAGCCATTGGTGTACACATCGTTGTCCTTCAGCATGGTGCCGTTGTGGTAGGCGCCTCCCAGCATCACATTGCTTCCGGTCCACCCCCCTGCGCCGAAGCCCCAGAAGTCGGTGCCGCTGATCCCGAACATGCGCTTGTTGAACGTGGCACCGCCATCATCGCTGTAAAAGATACCTCCATCGCAGGCCGCCCAGATCTCCGTTCCACCGTAATAGCGGAAATCGTGGATGTCGGCATGCACATAATCCACCTTGTTGCTATGGCTCCACTTTGCCGGACACGAAAAGGATGCACCCCCGTCCGTGCTCACCCAACGTTGCACACCGCAAACGTTCAACTTATCGGCATCGGTCGGGTCCACATCGAACGCGAGGTCGTAATAATACTGGCCCCCATCATCCTGCCCGGCATCGTTCCAGCCCATCAGGTTGAAGTTCGTTGCCGATGGCACCCCGGCAGGCGACCCCCCACAGCATTGGAAGGACCAATTCGTTCCTTGGTCGGTGCTTTTGTACACCCCGTACAAGCCGGAGCCACCGTTAGCAGCACCGGTGCATAAGGCGTAGACCAAGTTCGGAGCAGCGGCTGAAACCGCTATTTCGGTGCGTTTCTGTTCATCCGGAGCAACCGGCAGAGGCCATCCCACGCCCACTTGGGAGAAGGAGACCCCGTTGGATGTGCTGCGCCAGAATTCCGTTCGGTTGCTTGTTTGTTTCACGGCATACACCGTGTTGGGATCGTTCGGCTTGAATTCCAGTTCTTGCCAATTCCCGCTCTGCACCTGCGTAAAACCGGCTCCGGCATTGGTGCTCCGCCATAGCCCCTCGTCGCTGATCACATAAAGGACCTGCGCATTCATAGGGTGCATCACAATGTCCACGATATCGTGCGATAAGGCCGTGAAGGTGGCATCGCCGACCGAGTTCCAAGTAGAACCGCCGTCCTCGGTCTTGAACAGATCTCCTGCGGCACCGAAATACACCGTGTTCGCATCGTTGATGTCGATCTCCACGCTCACCACTTGGCCCAGAAGCATGCCCTTGGTCACATTGGTCCAGTTCAAGCCTTTATCAGTGCTTTTCCAAAGACCGGAATTGGCCGTACCGGCATAGACGACGTTCGGGTCCGAGGCGCTTTGTTCCACGGTGTAGACGTGTGCTGCCCCGGCCGCATAGCTTTTCACCACGGATCCATGGTCCCAATCGATGGGGCCGATGCAGCTCCAATTCGCCGCCCGCGAAGAGGCCAAGGCTCCGGTGGCGACCATATACGCGCGTGAGCTTTGCGGATAGTCGGCCAACTGCTGTGGGTCCATCGGTACCAGTTCATGCCCGAGTTCCCGCTTCCATCGCTTGAAATACTGGGTGTGCGAATTCTTCACGAAGGGATGTGTGGCGTAGTAGGCATTGTATGCCGCTTGCACCGCGCCGGGGTCCGGTTGTGGCGCGTACATCAGCTGTACCCATTCAGGCAAGTCGTCCGCGAGGTATTTCGACCGCTCCAATTGTGCGTGGATCGAGCAGGTCAGCGCAAGCGTGAAGAGCAGGGATAGCGGTCTCAGCATGGTTGAGAAGTGTGGTCGTTCGTGAATGACGGCCCTAGGTTGCGCGTTGGCCATGGTGTGGTGGCAAGGTAAACACCTGCCTCTTTTCGCGTTGAACAACTGGGCCAGAGTATGGTGGTCCTATCCATTCGTTTGAACCGACCGCATGACGGGGAATAGGGTCGTGTGGGTACTGTTCAGGACCTCTGGGTCTTTCCGTTCTTTGTGGGTACACGTTCAGCATATTCGGGCACGACCTCGAACGCATATGCTTGATACCATCGTTGGGTGAATAAGGGGCCGTCGTAAGCAGTGGCAACGCGCAGAATGACCTCGACAATAAAGGATCGGTTGTTGCTGATCACCATTTGGGTGGTGGCATGTCTTGTTGTTTGGCCGACGGGTGAGTGGCCGGTGAACGACGATTGGGCCTATGTCCGGGCTGTTCAGAACCTGCGCACTGGTGCGTTTCACTATGAAGATTGGCAAGGGATGCCACTCTTCAGTCAAGTCTTGTTCGGCTACCCTTTTCTTGGCCTCGGAGGTGATGGTTTCTTGGCCTTGCGGATCCCGATGATGGTGTTGGCCTTGTTCGGAGGACTGGTCCTTCATGCCATCCTCCGGCTCCGTGGTGTTGGCCGTTGGCGTTCAGGTATTGGGGCTCTCCTTCTACTATTCAACCCGGTCTTCTTTCACCTGTCCTTGAGCTTCATGACGGACGTTTTCGCGTTGACGTTCTGTTTGGTTGCGTTCTTTCACATGGAGCGTTTCAAGCTGAATGGATACTCGCGAACGGACGGTCTGCTCGCAATGATATTCCTCGCCATAGCTGTCTTGAATAGACCCACGGCTCTCGTTCTACCTGTGGGAATGATCGTTTTCGAGGTGCTCAGCGGCTTGAAGGACCGAATGAACCTGCGCTTCAGCACACTTGCCCTGCTCACGACCATTTCATTCCTCGCTTGGCATGATCTCTACTTCCTGCAAATGGTAGGGCGTCCAGTGAACTATGGGTTCCAGTTCGGGTTCGCGCTCACCAGATGGACTTCGCCGAGCATTGAAGGACTCCGGACGGGAGGCTACTACCTGCTGAACTTCCTTTTGTTCGCTGGTCTTTCACTACTTCCCTTGACGATCGCACTTTTCAGGAGCTGGACCCAAAAGGAGGTGTTGATCGTTGTGCTCCTGTTCGGTTCGGGCCTTGCAAGGATCTACTTGTCCGGAAATAATTGGCCTTTCACCGGGGATGTGTGGCATGCCAAAGGGGTGGGTGCAATGCTTTTCCCGGATCATGCATCGTCGCATTTCGATGCATCCTGGTACGTCGGATCACTCTTGGCGCTGGTAAGCGCCTTGTCAACAGCGAAGTGGCTCGTTCATGTACGCCTGATCCGGCCGTCAGCGTTCATCGTGTTGGGCAGCATCGTACCATTGGCGGTCATTTATTTGAGCGATCGGTATTTCGTGTTCGCACTGGCCTTCTTGATCCTTCTTGTCGTACCTGGAATTCCCGACAGGTTCGGCAGGTCACGGACGGCATCACTTGCCATGGTCGCCGCACTATTCCTATTCAGCGTGAACGAACAGGTCTATTTCCACGGCACCCGAAAGGCCGCACGCGAACTGGCCGAGCGGTGTACGGCGCAGGAGCGGAAGAACGACTTGAATGGCGGATTCGAGTGGAACGGATACCAACGTTTCGACATGGCGGAGTACAGGATGGAGGCTCCCGGATCGTCGTGGCCGGGTTCGGACCGGTTGCGTATCACGCCAGCGGATGAAGTACCGGGTTTCATCCGTGTGGATAGCATTGAGGTGCGGGATATGGTTGGGCTGAAGGCCGTGCGAATGGGTCTTTTCCGACGAGTGGAGCACTGAATTATTCAGCGCGTACGGTAACCCGAACGCCTCTTCCACAGTTACCGGCGATCTTTGCGCCGATGACGAACGCTCCTTCACGCACAGAACTTTCCGCTCTCGGCGAATTCGGGTTGATCGAACGACTCGCTTCGCGGATCGTACCTATCCAACCATCCACGGTAAAGGGTATCGGCGATGATGCCGCAATCATCGATCCGCAAGGTCTGCATCAAGTGATCACCACCGACATGCTCGTGGAAGGAGTGCATTTCGATCTCGCCTATATGCCACTCAAGCACTTGGGCTACAAAGCAGTCGTGGTGAACCTCAGCGATGTGTATGCGATGAATGCGGAGCCGCGACAGATCATCGTAGCGGTCGCACTGAGCAATCGATTTCCAGTAGAAGCGGTGGACGAATTGTACGAAGGCATGCAGTTGGCGTGTGCGAATTATGGTGTCGATCTGGTGGGGGGCGATACGACCTCTTCCACGAGTGGGCTCGTGATCTCCATAACGGCCATCGGTGCGGCCAAACAAGAGGATATCATATATCGCAGCGGGGCTCGCACCAATGACCTGCTTGTGGTGAGCGGTGATCTCGGTGGGGCCTATATGGGGCTTCAGGTCTTGGAGCGTGAGAAAGCCGTTTTCAAGGAAACCGGGGCACAGCCCGACCTACATGGCCACGACTACATCATCGAACGGCAACTGAAACCGGAAGCACGAAAGGACATCATAGAACTGCTTCGGAAAATGGAAGTCAAGCCGACGAGCATGATCGACATCAGCGACGGGTTGGCCAGTGAGGCTCTGCACTTGGCGCATGCCTCGGGGCTTGGCGTGCGCATCTTCGATGACAAGATCCCGATCGATCCAACGACATACAGCACAGCACGTGATTTCAACCTGGACCCTTCCACATGTGCTCTCAATGGTGGCGAGGACTACGAACTGCTCTTCACCATTGCCCTGGGCGATCACGAAAAAGTGAAGGGCAACCCGAGTATCACGGTGATCGGGCATATGGCCGATGCGGACCGCAGTGTTGCACTCGTGGACAAGAACGGTGGCGAGCACGCGTTGCAAGCTCAAGGATGGGATGCGTTGTTGAAACGCACGTGACCTCACTGGACCCGCTTTTCAGGCGGCTACATCGGATCGGTGTGCACGCTCCTTCACCACCTCTGCGAATGCGCGACCGGTCAATTTCCCTTCTACCCAAGCGATCGGGTCCATGTGGTCGAATACGGCCTTCTCGAAAGGGTCATGCTGAAGCGGTAGCAAGCGTTCATGGAAATGGCGGTAAGCGGCCAAGCGGGCTTCCATATTCGATGCCTTCATTACGCTACGCACCATGGAAAGCAGGAGGGGTTCGAAACGATGCATGCGTTTTCGTGTGCTGAGGAAGCGCGTGGTATTCCGCAGTGCGTAAGGAAGGATGCCCAGGTCGTTCGCATCGATCTGGGCCATCAGGTGGAGCATGCGACCGAACGAAACGATCTCTGCACTATCATCGATGTGGGTGCTGTCGAGCAATCGGTTAGACCAACGCAGCGCATGGTCCGGTCGGCCTGCACCGAGTTGCGCGTAGGCGATCTGGTAGTAGAAGGAAGCTTTGCGCATGGCCCCGAGGTGTTGTTCATGCCGTGCGATACCACGTTCCACCATGGGGAGTAGGTCCAATGCCTTTTCGAAATCGCCCACGCGGGAGTGGATGGTGAGTTCCAAACTGGCCGTGGTCGCAAACAACTTCAGGTCCAGGTCCTCGGTTCGGGGCATGTTCCAGCGTTCGGGCAAGGTCCTGAACTTGTTCAGCAACGCGAACGCTTCGGTGTAACGCGCCACACACACCTTGGCGTAGATCAAATTGCTGAGCGTGGAAATGGCCAAGTTGGGTTCGTCGATGAATTTCGATCGTTCTCGATCCAGCGTTCCAAGACCTTTTTCCAAGTGATCGATACACAAGGCCACTTCGCCTTTAGAGAAGGCCGCAGCGCCGTGGATGTGGTGGTAGAGGAAACTTGCACGTGCGGATCGTTGCACCGCTCCGGGTTCCAAAAGTGGATGTGTCATCAGGTCATCCAACTTGATGGACGCGTCGGAATTGCGCACTTGACCAGCGCGGTAGAGCTGCATGAAGACCTTGCTTTTCAGATCCCAAAGCGCCTGCCGCTCTTGTTCAGTAGCGAGGGCCTCTTGACCACGTTGGAAATGCGCTTCAATGGTCGATGGGACAGCGAGTGCATAGTTGTCTCGTTCCAACAGCCGTTCTTCCCATCGTGCGATGCGCAGCAGTGCTTCCGATCGGCCATGGCGCTGGGCCAAGCGTTTGCTACTGGTCAGCATCCGTTCCGCATCCGCATAGAGCGCCTTGTCGTGCAGGATCTCTACGTGGTGGAGCGAGCGGGCCAGACGTGCATCGATGGAATGCTCGGCATGATAGGCGGATAGACTGCGCAGAACGGCATCATACAGTCGTTGTTTGATGGTGGTGAACTGACCGACCGAACGTTTCCGATCAAAGCGAGCAAGAAGTGCATCGAGGTCGAAGTATTCCATTGCTGCAATCGCATCGAACAGCGCGATCCGATCATTGCGACCCTTGGGAGTTCGATGGCCGAATTGGACCTTGAAATAGCGCTTCTCCGGACCGGTCATGGATCGGATCAAGCTGTGCAAATGGTCGGGCAAGTGTTCCATGTGGCTCGTGGACCACAGGAAATTAGGGTCCAACTCTGTGTCTTGGAATAGTTCCGCGAGGAACGGACCAAGCTGAGAAGGGAACGGAATTGAAGAACGCCCTTCCGGGCGTTCGATCAGCGGCGCTTCTTTCTGGAGCGCTCGCTATCCGAGAGGTCATCGCCATCATCGCTGATGCCGGAGCCATCGGAAGGGGGATCAACGTGACCACCGGAGATGCCTTCTTGGGCATCGCCGGTCTCGTCGTCGAGAGTGGTCGGCTTTAGATCCTTTGCTGAAACGTGTTCCTCTGAAGGGGCGTTGCATGGCGCTACCACATCCTCCTTGCTACAGGCAACAGCCATCAGGGCGATCAGTAGGAGTGGTAGGAGCCGTTTCATTTCTCAGGAGGCGTATCAACACCAAAGGTAAACGACCCAGGGGCGTTTTGCAAGCTCTGTTCGGGCCTTTCCCAACCATCCGCCACCGGAAGTAGGATCGTCACTTGGGTTCCCATCGGCTTTTTCGAGGTCGGATCCAGCCTTTCCTCTGGCCCTGTGATACGGATATCCGTGAGTTCTAGTTTCCGCAGAACATCCGCCCTTCCCTTGGTGATCTCGATCCCCCGCGAGATGTGATCACCGCTTGCTGCGGCCTTTGCTTCGAGGCTGCGTTCCATCCCGATGCCGTCGTCCTCGATCCGCACCTCCACTTTGTTCGGGCCGATGCCGCGTACCCGAATGTCCACCGTTCCACGTCCATCCATCGGCAAGATCCCGTGCCAGATGCTGTTCTCCACGTAGGGCTGCAACATCATGGCCGGAAGCCGTGCATGGCTCAGGTCCACGCCGGGCTCTACGGTGATACGGTACTCGAATTTGTCCTTGAACCGCATGTGCTCCAGCGTGAGGTAGAGTTCCAGCCGCTCCAGTTCTTCTGCGAGGGTTGTGGTATCGTTCTGGCTGGCATCCAGATTCTTCCGGATCAACTTGGCGAAACTGCCCAAATAGCGGCTCGCCGTGGCGCGATCCTGTTTGTTGATGTGGTATTGGATACTGTTCAGGGCGTTGAATACGAAATGTCGGTTCATGTTGGCATTCAAGGCCTGTTGCTCCAGTTGTAGCATGCGCGAACGGAGCATGAGTTGGCGTGTGCGCTCCGTGCGTGCCCTCAAGGTGGCGCGGTAGCGTTGCACTCCGAACGCGCTACCCACAAGAAGGATAGCGCCGAGTACGAAGAACCACCATCGCAACCAGAACGGTGGCGTGATCTCGAATTGGAAGGAAGCTGGCTGGCTCCAGACGCCGTTGCGCGTGGAGGAGATCACCTCGAAGGTGTACGCACCGTGCCCCAAATTGCTATAGCTGGCGAACCGCGCTTTGGTGGGTGGGAGCCAATCCTGGTCGAAGCCTACCAACTTGTACCGATACCAAACATTCTCCGGATCCGTGAGTGATATACCGAGGTAATCGAATGTGAGGTGATTGCGGCGGTGGTCCAAGCTAAGGTGGATCGGTAGACCATTGGCATCCGTGCCGCTGCTTCGGCTGGACCAATCCGTGGGTTGCAGGAAGGAGCGCAGCCCTGTGATCCGTGTGGTAGGGCTAGGATGTTCGCGACCTTTACTGTTCCGTTTCCCATCGTGGAAGACCAATCCGGCCGCACTGCCGAAGTAGAGCCGTTCTCCTTCGGAAAAAGCAGCGTTGAGGTTGAATTCCAAACTGCGCAAGCCATGGTTCAGTTTGATGTGCTCGGCCGTCTGCGGATCCTGGATCAAGCTGTCCGGATCGAACGCATACAGACCATTGTTGGTGCCTGCCCAGATCCTGCCGGACGGATCACTGATCAGCAGGTCGATGTAGTTGGATCCAAAATCCCCCGCCAAACGGAGCGCTCGCAGGCTATCATCCATAAGGCAGGAGATCCCGTTCGCTGTACCGATCCACAACCGGTCGCGGTCGTCCAGCAGGAGGGAATGAACGGTGTTGTCGCTCAATCCATCGGTCTTTGTCCAGTGCCGGAACGTGGTTCCATCGTATCGCACCAATCCTTGGTCCGTGGCCATCCACAGATCCCCGTTGCGGTCGCGTTGCATGTTGCGTACGGATCGCCCAGGGCCATCCGGACCTGCCGGGTGATGGGTCACGGTGCCATCCTCGGCGAGTCCAACGAGTCCTTCGCGCATTCCCGACCAGATGGTGCCGTCAGGGCCCTCGTTCAGCGAAAGCACAGGTTGGCCGACGAATGGGGCTAGCTGTGGAATGCGTTGCACCACCCCATTGGTCAAGCGGACCAGGCCGGCGCTTGTGCCGAACCACAGATCGCCCGACCGATCGAGGAGCCCGCACCAGACCGTGTTGTTCGGCAATCCGTCCAATGTGTTCACCATGGCCATGCCATCCATACGACAGATGCCGTTGTCGTAGGTGCCAAGCCACAAGTCGCCGTGTGTGTCGGCCACTACGGCCATGATCAAGTTGCTGCACAAGCCATCCTTCACGGTGTAGGTAACAAAGCGATCCCCCGCGTACTTCAGTGCTCCCGCACCATCGGTACCGAACCAGAGGTTGCCCTCATCGTCCTGAAAGCTGCACCAGATATTGTCATTCGGCAACCCTTGATGGATGGTGAATACCCGCATGCGACCGTTCTCCAGTAAATTGATCCCGAACTTGGTACCGATCCACAGTCGGCCGCGGTCATCCATCAAAAGGCTTCGCACATTGTTGCGCAACAGCCCGTTCTCTTCGTCGTATTCGTCCTGCTGCCCATTCGGATGGATGCAGTACAAACCATCGAGTACGGTGCCCACCCACCAACTGCCATCGGGCCCTTCGGCAAGCGCGCTCACGCTTTTCAGTTCCTCATTGCCCACCGGGATCGCACGGAAACGGTCATTCTCCCACAACAGGAGACCATTCCGCAGTCCGATCAACAGGTGACCATCCTTGAGTAAAAGGAGTGACCGCACATTCGCAGCGGTGTCGAGCGGATAGCCGACCAAGGGTTTGATCCCGCTGCTGTCACGAACGAATACACCATCGCCATCGGTTCCTATGAAGAGCCTTCCGTGCTGGTCTGATGCCAATCCGAGGATCCGTGTGCCGGTGCTGGTAGCTGGCAGTTCCTCCGTGTGCAACGCTTTACCATCCCAAACGGCCAATGCGTTTCCCGAGGCCAGTATCAGAGCGCCACGATGATCCAGTGTCATGGTGCTCACCTGCGGGTCCGGCAACCCGTCGGCTAGGGCGTAGTTCACGTATTCGGATCCATCGAATCGGCTGGCACCGCCCAGTGTGCCGAACCAGAGATAGCCGTGCGCATCTTGAGCGATCGCGCGCACCTGACTTTGAGCCAAACCATCCTTGGTAGAGAACTGCATGAAGCTGTGTTGCTGTGCAGGACACAACAGCGCACCCAAGAAGAGCAGAAAGGCAGTGCCAGTTCGGATCACAATGCTCAAAGGAACTAGAACGTATTGATCAGCCCTAGGAAATCGGGCAAGCGACGACGCGAAACGGGGATCAACGCTCCGGTATCCAGGACGGCCATGTTGCCTTCGGCCCGATTGAAGCCTTTGAGGTGGCCGAGGTTGATGATGTACGACTTGTGGACGCGAAAGAACGATTTGGGGTCCAAATTCGTCTCGAACACGCGGATGTGCTTGCTGCTCACTGAGCGCTTACCATCGATCAGGTGAATGGTGGTGTAGCTATCATTCGCCTCAAGGTACAGGATGTCCTCGTGCTTCAGCAGCACAAGTCCATCGCGGCCAGGGACGGCCACCCGGGAGCTGAGTGGAGAGCTTGGGTCCTTCATCAAAGCAGCGATACCGGTGGGTTGGGTGCTTCCCAATTCATCGGTCAACCGATGCAATTTTTTCACCGCACGCTGCAAGGCTTCCACTTCGATCGGCTTCTCCAGATAGTCGAGCGCATTTTGTTTGAAGGCCCTCAGCGCGAATTCATCGTAGGCTGTGGTGAACACCACGGGCAGGTCCAATTCCGCTATGGAGGCGAGCAAGGAGAAGCCATCTTCGCCCGGCATCTTGATGTCCAAAAAGAGTGCATTCGGTTGCAGGGCCTGGATCTTCTCGCGCGCTTCTGGGGCGCTACCGGCCTGTCCCACGATCTGTACCTCGGGACATTCCTCTTCCAGCATCAAGCGGAGGTTGTCCCTTGCATCGGATTCGTCATCGACGATGAGTGCGCGTAAGGCCATGGTGAGGTGGTTTTCCGAAAAATAGGCCATGCACGAATAGCGGACCGCATGGACCGACGAACGGGCGGAGTGATCGAGTGAACGGCGCGCCTATTGGAACCGATGGTCCGAGACGCAAAGGTCGTGGCGATGTCCAGACCTACTGGAAAGGTGGGGTACAGATACCGCTCCTTCCGTGGTGACCTCCGTTGCTCGTTGGACCCTTTTTGAACGGGGTGTCCACGGTTAATTTAGTGGGAAGAAAAGGACCACGATGATGAGCACGAGAACAACGCAGTGCATCGGTTCACCTTGGATCTTCAATGATCAGGGGAGTTGATCGCATTTGAAAGGATCAGGTGTTTGGTTAGGTGGTGGGGCCCGGTCGATCGTAAGGTCGGTCGGGTCCTGTTGTGGATTGAAACCTCGAAACGAGGCCTGTCGTACAAAGGTCCTAGCTCTGCTCCAATGAATAGCCCCAACGAGATACGCGTTCGCATCGATCAGCTTGAAAAGCTGCTCATGTTCGACTATGAGCCGGGGACCGAAGAGGCCCTGTTCGATATCTGCGACAGCCAAGGACAGATCGTGAAGACCGGCGAGGTGAGCGGACCTGTGACCCGCGTGCGTATCACGGACCTTGCCGGAGAGGAATACTACCTCATGGTCTTGGATGGAGAGATCTCCACCGTGAAACCCTTCCAACTCCGCCGAGCGGTTTGATCACCAGCACGCACATCGTTCCCGTGTACCTCGGACTCTCCGTGGCTGGCAATGTGCTGGACAAGGATGAGTTCGGCGAGGTGTATCATACGCTCGTCGTGGGCACAACGCTGCCAGAAACGGTGGAGGTGGTGTACTTGGTGAAATGACCCAACAGGATCCATTGATAAAGCCCCTCGATTGATCGAAGGGCTTTATGCGTTGTGAGCAGTTGCCGATCGGTTATGCGTTGGCCAGCTTCCGGGTCTGTGGGACCAGGAACCATACCGCGCAACCGGTCATCCCCAGCACGAGCATGACACTCGCCCCCGGCCAATGCATCACCTTGAACAAGGTTCCTAAGACAAAAAGGATGGCGGAAGGACCTATCAGCCATGGTGACCGGAGCTGCATCGCTTTTCGCGGATCGAAGTTTTGACGTTCCACAACGAACAACGCGACCAGGGCGAGCGTCGCACCGCCGAGACTAGCCGTGGAGAATGGAATGTGCAACACCTTGAGCAGGAGGAACGTGACAAGCAGAATGCCGATAAGGGACCGAAGCAATTCGCCCGTGACCCATGGCTTTGGTTTGGTGAGAACGATGAACACGGTGGCGGCGACCACAAGAACACCGCTAATGACGGAAATGATGTTGGCGCCGGGCCAGTGCATGACCTTGAACAGCGTGCCTATGAAGAGGCCTGCGATACCGATGTTGCGAGTGTACATGGTGATGGGGGTTTGGTAGGAGAATGCGGGCTTGCGGAATTCGTAACGCATTACCCCGCAAAACCATTGCGTCGTTCCTGGTTCAAACTTGCTCCCGATCAATGGATATGTTTTGGACGCGAATGGACGCCCATTCGCGTCCAAAACATCCATTACAGAACACAGGCACTACGCCACCAACTTCTTACTGTTCATCAATTCCTCCACTGCCTCCGCCTCCACCGGAATGTCCTTGAACAGGTCGTCTTGTCCGTCCTTGGTCACGACGATATCGTTCTCCAGGCGGATGCCGAGGCTTTCCTCGCGGATGTAGATCCCGGGCTCCACGGTGAAGCACATGCCTTCGCGGATCGGTTCGTTCCACAGTCCTACATCGTGTACATCCAGCCCGATGAAGTGGCTGGTGCCGTGCATGAAGTACTTCTTGTACAGCGGTGCGTCGGGGTTCTGGTTCTTCACGTCGGTCTTGTCCAACAGGCCCAGGCCGATCAATTCACTTTCCATCAGCTTGCCTACTTCCTTGTGGTACTCGGCGAGCATGGTGCCGGGGCGCAGCAGCTTGGTCGCTTCGTTCTTCACGTTCAGCACAGCGTTGTACACCTCACGTTGGCGCTTGGTGAACTTGCCGCTCACGGGCAGGCAACGGGTCAGGTCGCTGGCATAGCCGCCGTACTCACAACCGAAGTCCATCAGGATCACATCGCCGTCCTTGCAGGGCTTGTCGTTATCGATGTAGTGCAGCACGCAAGCACTGTATCCGCTGGCGATGATCGGTGTGTAGGCATGTCCACGCGATCCGTTGCGCAGGAACTCGTGCGTGATCTCGGCCTCCACGGCATATTCCATCACGCCGGGCTTCAGGAAGCTACACACGCGTTCAAAGGCCTTGCCGGTGATCGCCACCGCCTTGCGCATCTGGGCCACTTCCTCGGCGGTCTTCACGCTGCGGATGCGGTGCAGGATCGGGGCACTGCGCTTTACGTTGTGCAAGGGGAACTGGGCGCGAACCGACTTGTTCATGCGCTCGGTGCGCGTTTCCACCTCGTTGCCCTGACGCAGGTGTTCGTTGCTGTTCAAGTACAGGCTTTCGCATTGCGGAACCAGGCGTTTCAACGTGGCTTCATAGGCACTGGTCCATTGCACGTTGGCGATCCCTGAAAGCTCCGTAGCCTCCTCCTTCGAGAACTTGTGGCCTTCCCAGATCGCGATGTGTTCATTGGTCTCCCGCACGAACAGGATCTCCCGGTCCTTGGGATCCATGGTATCGGGGAATAGCAGCAGTACACTTTCCTCCTGATCGATGCCCGTGAGGTACATGATGTCCGTGGCCTGCTTGAACGGCATGGTGCCATCGGCGCTGGTGGGCATGATGTCGTTGCTGTGGAAAAGAGCAAGACCGCCTTTCTCCATGCCGCTGCGGAAGCGGGCGCGGTGTTCACGGTAGGTGGCTGCGGAAAGGGGGGTATATCTCATAGCGATACTTGAATGGGCCGAATTGACGCGGATTTGGTGCGAACCGGCCGGGGGTTACTTTTGTTGCCGTTAAAGTTAGCGCACTGCGCGACAACCATTCTCCATGTCACGATCAGCCCTTCTCGGTTCCTCACTCGCGAAGAAGTACTGGATGGCCCTTACGGGCCTTTTCCTTTGCGTCTTCCTTATCGCCCACCTTGCAGGGAATCTGCAGTTGCTGGACATGAGCCCCGCTGGGCAGCTCAAGTTCAACGCCTACGCCAAGTTCATGACCACCTTCCCGGTGGTGAAGATCGTGAGCTACCTGCTGTACGCGAGCATCCTGTTCCATGCCTTCGATGGTATCATACTCACCATCCAGAACCGCAAGGCCCGACCGATCAAGTACGCCTATGAGAAGGCCAATGCAAGCAGCAAGTGGTACAGCCGTCAGATGGCCTTGTTGGGTATGCTGGTGCTGGTTTTCATCGTGCTCCACATGAAGCATTTCTGGTACGAGATGCATTGGGGTCCGCTTGGTATGGATGCAGATGGCAACAAGGATCTGTACACCTTGGTGGCTGCCGCCTTCGCCCAACCCCTGTATGTTCTGGTGTATGTGGCCAGCATGGTCGTGCTCGCCTTCCACCTGATGCATGGCTTCCAAAGTGCGTTTCAATCCATGGGCTTGAACCATCCCAAGTACATGCCGATCATCAAAACGGTTGGCATCTTTTTCGCCGTTATCGCTCCCCTCTTCTTCGCCCTCATCCCCGTGTGGATGTTCGTTAATGCTTCTCCTGTGCAATGAGCAAATTAGACAGCAAGATCCCGGAAGGTCCCATGGACCGCAAGTGGACCGATCACAAAGGGCACATCCGCATAGTTGCTCCGGCCAACAAGCGCCGGATCGACATCATCGTTGTAGGTACCGGTCTCGCCGGTGCAAGCGCTGCGGCCTCGCTCGCCGAGATGGGCTACAATGTGAAAGCCTTCTGTTTCCAGGATAGCGCCCGTCGTGCGCACAGCATCGCGGCGCAGGGTGGTATCAACGCTGCCAAGAACTATCAGAACGACGGCGACAGCACCTTCCGCCTGTTCTACGATACCGTGAAAGGTGGTGATTACCGCTCGCGCGAAGCGAACGTGTACCGCTTGGCGGAAGTGAGCGCGAACATCATCGATCAGTGCGTGGCGCAAGGCGTACCGTTCGCTCGCGACTACGGCGGGCTGTTGGACAACCGCAGTTTCGGTGGCGTGCAGGTGAGCCGTACGTTCTATGCACGTGGCCAGACCGGACAGCAGTTGTTGCTCGGCGCCTATAGCGCGTTGATGCGACAAGTGGGCAAAGGCGCGGTGAAGATGTACGACCGGCACGAGATGCTCGATGTGGTCGTGGTGGATGGCAAAGCGCGCGGCATCATCGCTCGCAACCTGATCACGGGCGAGATCGAACGACATGGCGCGCATGCGGTGTTGCTCTGCACAGGCGGGTACGGCAATGTGTTCTTCCTGAGCACCAACGCCATGGGCAGCAACGTCACTGCGGCTTGGAAGGCGCACAAACGCGGGGCCTACATGGCGAACCCGTGCTACACACAGATCCACCCGACGTGCATTCCTGTGAGCGGCACGCACCAGAGTAAGCTGACGTTGATGAGCGAGTCGCTGCGTAACGACGGTCGCATCTGGGTTCCGAATACCTTGGAAGATGCACAGGCGATCCGCGAAGGCAAGAAGAAAGGCAGTGATATTCCAGAAGCCGATCGCGACTATTACTTGGAGCGCCGTTACCCAGCATTCGGGAATCTGGTGCCGCGCGATGTGGCCAGTCGTGCCGCGAAGGAGCGTTGCGATGCTGGCTTCGGGGTGAACAAGACCGGTGAGGCCGTGTATCTGGATTTCGGCGCCGCTATAGAGCGATACGGGAAGCTCGAAGCGAACATCCACAACATCGAGAACCCTTCACCCGAAAAGATCAAGGAGCTCGGCACAGCGGTGGTGAGCGAGAAGTACGGCAATCTCTTCGACATGTACGAGAACATCGTCGGTGAGAACCCGTACTTGCACGCCATGAAGATCTACCCTGCGGTGCACTACACCATGGGTGGTCTTTGGGTGGATTACAATCTGCAGACGACCGTACCCGGTCTCTTCGCCTTGGGCGAGGCCAACTTCAGCGACCACGGTGCGAACCGTTTGGGTGCATCGGCGCTTATGCAAGGGTTGGCAGATGGCTACTTCGTGATCCCGTATACCGTTGGCGATTACCTCGCGGATGACATCCGAACCGGACCGATCGACACGAAGACTGCTGCATTCGACGAGGCAGAGAAAGCCGTTACTGATCGCATCGACCACTTCCTGAACAACAAGGGCACCAAACCGGTGGATGATTTCCACCGACGCTTGGGCAAGGTGATGTGGGACAAGTGCGGCATGGCGCGCAACGCGCAAGGTTTGCAGGAAGCGATCACGGAGATCCGTCAGATCCGTGAGGAGTTCTACCGCGATGTACGCGTTCCCGGTTCGGCGAGCGAGTTCAATCAGGAACTGGAGAAGGCAGGCCGCGTGGCCGACTTCCTCGAACTGGGCGAACTGATGTGCATGGATGCATTGAACCGCAACGAAAGCTGTGGCGGCCACTTCCGTGAGGAATCACAGGAAATGGATGGTCCACAGAAAGGCGAGGCCAAGCGCGATGATGCGAACTACGCGTATGCCGCAGCATGGGAGTGGCTCGGTGAAGCAGGCAAGGCCACGCTGCACAAAGAGGAACTGACCTTCGACGTGGTGAAACTGACACAACGGTCGTATAAATGAGGGTGAATGGTCATTAGCGAATGGCGACTGGAGCAATACACACCATCATAGATCAACACACATGAGTCAAGAACGCCTCGATGCTTTCAATGACTTGTGCGTGGAAGAACCGGCGGAACCTTATGGTTCGATCAGTAGCTACCGTGATCTGATCATTTGGCAGCACTCGATGGACACAACGGAGATGGTCTACGAATTCGCCACACAACTGCCGGACACAGAGCGTTTCGGTCTGGTAAGTCAGATGTGCCGGGCTGCTGTGTCCATGCCTTCGAATATCGCTGAAGGTTGGGGTCGTGGAACCAGTGGTGATCGTCAGTTGTTGAGCTATTTGCGCATTACACGCGGGTCGTTGTACGAGTTGGAGACCCAATTGGAACTCTCCAGAAGGCTTTATCGAAAGTTGAAATTGGACCCAACACCGGTAACAACGCGGCTCACTTCGATCGCACGGATGTTGAACAAGATGATCGTCAAGATCACAGAACGGAACGACCATTTACGAAAGGATCGTGGCAGATGAGCTCAGGCCCATTCGCCATTCACCATTGACCATTCGCCATGAAGCTGACACTGAAGATCTGGCGCCAAAAAGGCCCAAAAGACAAAGGCAAGATCGTCGACTACCCGGTGAACGATGTCTCCGAGGACATGTCCTTTCTGGAGATGTTGGACGTGCTGAACGACGACCTCGTTCGTAAGGGCGAAGAACCGATCGCGTTCGACCACGACTGTCGTGAAGGGATCTGCGGAGCGTGCAGCCTCTTTATCAATGGCGAGGCGCACGGACCGGGCCGCATGATCACCACGTGCCAGTTGCACATGCGCAAGTTCAAGGATGGTGATACCATCCACGTGGAGCCATGGCGTGCGGAAGCTTTCCCAGTAATCAAGGACCTTGCGGTGGACCGTGGCGCGTTCGACCGCATCCAGGCCGCTGGCGGTTTCGTGAGCGTGAACACTAATGGAAATCTCGTGGATGGCAATGCGTTGCCGATCCCGAAGGCCGATGCCGATACCGCTTTCGATGCCGCAACTTGTATCGGTTGTGGAGCATGTGTGGCCACCTGCACCAACAGCAGCGCCATGCTCTTCGTGGCCGCGAAGGTGAGCCAGTTCGCATTGTTGCCTCAGGGCAAAGTGGAAGCCAAGAACCGCGTGCTCGCCATGGTGGAACAAATGGACAAGGAAGGCTTCGGCAACTGCAGCAATACCGGTGCCTGCGAAGTAGAATGTCCGAAGGGCATCAGCCTTGAGCACATCGCACGGATGAACCGGGAGTACTTAGCGGCGTCGGTCACGAAAGAGTGATCCGACCATGTCGTCCTTCCATCATCCGAAGAGCAAGTTGCCGAACGTCGGCACCACCATCTTCGCGGTGATGAGCAAGCTGGCCCATGAGGTCGGTGCCATCAACCTCGGGCAAGGCTTTCCTGATTTTCCGATCGATCCGAAGCTGAGTGCATTGGTGCACAGCGCCATGCAGCAAGGCTTCAACCAGTACGCGCCGATGCCGGGTCTGCCTGCTTTGTTGGAGGCCCTGTCGGCGAAGGTGCAGCGCTTGTACGAGGTGCCTTACGACGCTGCTACCGAGATCACGGTAACTGCGGGTGGTACCCAGGCGATCTTCACAGCGATCGCAGCCACGGTGCATGCGGGTGACGAAGTGATCATCGTGGATCCGGCGTATGACTGTTATGCACCGACAGTGACGCTCTTCGGTGGAACACCGGTACACGTGCGGCTCGGCAGCGACATGAAGTTCGATGCGGATGCGGTACAGGCCGCGATCACGCCACGGACGCGGATGCTCATGATCAATACGCCGCACAACCCGGCGGGCACCATCCTGCGCGATGCCGACATGAAACGGGTCGTCGAGATGCTGAGGGGCACCGACATTGTCCTGCTCAGTGATGAAGTGTATGAGCATTTGGTCTTCGACGGTGAGCCGCATGCCTCCGCGATCAACTATCCGGAGCTTCGTGAACGCGCTTTCGTCATCTTCAGCTTTGGAAAGGTGTTCCATGCAACCGGGTGGAAGATGGGCTACGCGTTGGCGCCGAAGGAACTGATGACCGAGTTCCGCAAGGTGCATCAATTCAACGTGTTCAGCGTGAACACCCCGGTCCAACATGCCTTGGCGGAGTACCTCCAAGAGCCAGCGCATTACGAGCAGGTTCCGCAACTCTATCAAGCCAAACGCGACCGCTTCCTGGCTGGTTTGCATCGCACCAAGTTCAAGCCCTTGGCCTGTGAAGGCAGTTACTTCCAAGTGGCCGACTATAGCGCCATCAGCGATCTTCCGGATGTGGAGTTCGCGAAGTGGAATGCCCGTGAGCGCGGTGTGGTCGGCATTCCCTTGTCGCCCTTCTACAAGGACCCACCGAAGGACCAGCGCCTGATCCGCTTCTGTTTCGCGAAGCAGGACGCTACCTTGGACGCAGCCATTGAAAAGCTATGCGCAACCTGAGAGTGACCTTGGTACAGAGCATGCTCCACTGGGAGGATGTCGCCGCGAACCGTGCCATGTTCGCAGAGAAACTGGCCGGACTGAAAGGCACTACGGACCTGATCGTGCTGCCCGAAATGTTCACCACGGGCTTCACGATGAACACCGCGTTGGCCGAGACGATGGAGGGTGCGACGGTACAATGGATGAAGGAGCAAGCGGCCCTTACCGATGCGGCGATCTTTGGTAGTGTGATCATCGCTGAAGCAGGTATGACCTTCAATCGCGGCCTGTTCGTGACACCGGACGGTGAGGTGCAGCACTACGACAAGCGTCACCTGTTCCGTTACGCGAATGAGACGGACCACTTCAGTGCAGGTGATCGCCGCGTCGTGGTGGAATGGCGCGAATGGCGGGTATTGCTGCAGATCTGTTTCGACCTACGCTTCCCTGTTTTCGCACGCAACCGTGGCGACTACGATGCCGCGCTGTACGTGGCGAACTGGCCCGAGGCACGCAGCTATCCGTGGAGCCAACTATTGATCGCACGGGCCATCGAGAACCAGTGCTATGCCGTCGGTGTGAACCGCGTCGGCATGGATGGAAAGGGCATCCACTACTCGGGAGATTCCGTGGCGATCGAACCGAAAGGGCAGGTGCTCGCTTCATGCACGCCGAAGCACGAATGCATCACGTCGTGTACGTTCGATGCAGCGGTGCTCGCCGACTTTCGGGCGAAATTCCCGGTGGGCATGGAGGCCGATGACTTTGATCTGAAAGGCTGAACTAGCGCAGTACTTGGATGTGTCCCATTTGCTGGTGTTCCGTGCCGAGGGAACCATCCTTGTCTTCCGTGAACTTATACGTGAGTCGCCACACATAGATGTCGTTCTTCACCACTTGGCCGCCGTACGTGCCGTCCCAACCCATGGTGGAGTCGTCGCTTTCGAATAGTTGGTTTCCCCACCGATCGAAGACATACATGTGCATGGCAGCGATGTTCTTGCCCACGGGTAGGAAGTAGTCGTTGGTGCCATCGCCGTTCGGCGTGAAGGTATTGGGGATGAAGATGGCCGAGGGGCAGAACTCGACCACTTCTGCAGAGTCACGCGCCGCACAATCGAATTGATTCAGGACTTCAACCGCGTACCATCCGTAGGCTCCAGCCAGGATCACACGGGACGTTTCACCGGTGGACCAATCGTATTGGGAACCTGGGTTACCCGCATCGATGCGGACATACTCCTCGTCCTCACCAAGACAGGCGTGGAATTGCCGAGCGGCCAATCGTGCTGGTGAAGGATTGAACTGGACGGTGATGGCATCTGAGCGAGAGCAACTGCCGTTGTCCACTTGCACAGCATAGGTTCCAGGCTGGCGCACGGTCAGTGTACGTGCTGTGGATCCATTGCTCCAAGCGAATGTGCTGCCGGGGTTTCCTGCGTCCAGCACCAAGGCTTGTCCTTCGCAAAGGGTAGTGTCCACCCCGAGCTGGACCGATGGTGGTTGCACGAACGTGACCGTGGCATCGAAGGTGTTGCTGCATCCGGCATCATTCGTGATCACGACACTGAAGGTTCCTGGGGTCTGCGCTGAAATGGTCGGTGTGGTGGCACCGGTACTCCAGAGGAAGGTGCAACCGATATTCCCAGCATCGAGCAGTGCGGTTCCACCCACACAATGCGTTTGGTCCATGAGCACATCGATCGGTGCGGTCCGCAGGGTCACTTCCACATCATCCGTTGCGTTGCAGGCGCCATTGTCCACGGTAACGCTGTAGATGCCTGAAGCATTCGTGGAAATGGTCGGGGTGGTCGCTCCCGTGCTCCAAAGGAAATTCACACCGGCATTGCCAGCATCCAACGTGAGTGTGGCACCTTCACAAAGTGTGGTGTCGTTGCCGAGGTCGACGGTCACCTCGGGTAGAATGGTCACGTCGGCACTGAATTCCGATGAGCAATTCTCTGGGGTGGTCACGGTCACGCTGTAGATGCCGCTTGCTGTCGGGGTGATGCTCTGCGTGGTGGCACCACCGGTCCAAGCATAGGTGGAACCCGGATTCCCGGCATTGAGGGTCACGGTGGTCGCAGCACAAGCGGTGATGTCCGACAGGTTATCAACGGGCAAAGCATTGAGTGCGATGTGAACGGCATCCGAAGCCACACATCCATTGGCATTCGTTACGTTGACCGAAAAGGTCCCACTACTAGTGGCGGTGATCTCTTGGGTTGTCGCGTTTGTGCTCCAAGCGAAGGTGCTGCCGGGGTTTCCCGCATTGATCGATTGACTGCTCACACCGCACAAGGAGATATCGGCTCCAAGGTCCACGACTGGAAGCGGGAAGAGCGCGACATTGAATGTCGTGGATACCGTACACCCTTGTGCATTCGTCATGGTCACGGTGTGCGGTCCGGAGATCGTCGGTACGATGCTGGCTGTTACTGCACCGGTGTTCCACAGGTAGCTTGATGCCGAGACCGGAGCGGTCAATGTCGGCGCGGAATTCACACAGCCACTTGCTGTTTGTGTTGCAGGCACGCCAAGGAAAGGCCGCGTGATCACCACCTGGTCGCTCACCGAACAACCGTTGGCATCCGAAATGGTAACGGTGTACGTGGCCGTCACGTCTGAGAGGATGGTGGGCGATGCGATGGTGGCGCTGTTCAAGTTCGCTGCGGGCGTCCACAGGTAGGTGGGGTTCGGTACGTTGTGTTGCACGGTCAGTTGATGCCCCAAGGTGCTGCACAGGCTAAGGTCCGGTCCCAGGTCGGCGGTGTAGCCGGTGTTCATGTTGATGGTGATGCTCTGGCTCAACGTGCAGCCCGTGGCAACCTGTGTTACCGTGCAGGTATAGGTTGTTGTCTGCGTGGGGCTCACGATCGGGTCGGGAATGGCAGGGTTGCTCAGTCCGTTACCGGTCCATGCATAGCTCAGGTCGCCAGAGCTTACGCCAACAGCATTCAATTGCGTGGACTGTCCTTGGCAAAGTGTGGTGTTCGCAGCGGATAGGGTCAAGCTCTGCAACTGCCCAACGGTGATCGTGACCTGGCCGCTCGCCGAACATCCGATCGGTGTGGTGGCGGTCACGCTATAGGTGGTGGTACTGGTCGGCGTGGCGGTGGGCGATTGCACATTCGCGTTGCTCAATGTCCCATTGTTCGGAGTCCACGCGTAGGTGATGTTGGACCCCGAGCTCGGAGTCGCGGTGATCGGCGTTCCAATGGCGGTGCAGATCGTGGTACTCGGTGTGACGTTGATGGAGAATGCTGGATCCACTTGGATGAACACCGAGTCTTGGTAGGCACAATTGGAATTCGGTTCGGTCGCGTTGAGAACATACCAGCCCGATGCGGTCGGTGTGGCCACCGGTGCGGGGATCTGTGCATTGTTCAGCGTGGATGGTTGGCTCCATGCATAGTTCACCCAATTGTTATCGAACTTGGCGACGATCACATCATCGATCGCCCAGTTGTCCTGTCCGGCACCATCGTTCGCGAGTTGACGTAAGCGGAACATGGTAGCAGCGGTCTGGGCAGGTGCGGGAATGGCCACCTCGCGCGGCTCGAAACCGGGAAAATCGTTCTGATCGAATGTTTGAAGCAGGCTCCAATTCAAGCCGTTGTTGTTGGAGTATTCCAGTACCACATCATCACCCGGTTCGGCATTGTCACACGGTGCTTGACCATTGGCGATCTTGAGTCGGAAACGCAGTTCACCTCCACCGTTCGTATTGAAACTTACGGTTTGCGCATACCGCTGTCCGTTGCCGTTGAAGTAGAGCGCGGTCCCGCTTTGGCTGCCGCAAGTGGCACTCACCGTTCCGCCTTGGATCGCGGTCCACATGGAGCCTGCTGGCCCATTGAAACGGTCGGTGGCGAGTACGCGCAGGACTACACTTCCAAGTTGAACGGGGCTCCCCTGACAGACCGCTGCGGGTGTGGCGCTGGTCCCCAGATCGAGCACGGTGGCCGGTGTCACATTCACCCGAATGCTGTCGATCATGTTGCCACAACCGCTAGGACTGGTCACCTGCACACGATACCACGTGGAGGTCATCGGTGTGGCGATCGGGTTGTAGATGGTGTCATTGTCCAAGGAGAATGCGGGCGACCATTGGATATCGAACCACGCTGGGTCGGGAGGTGGCACCAACGCGAGTTGGGCGGTCCCGTACTGGCAGATATCGAGCTGTGGTTGATCGTTCGCGGTCAGCAGTGTGGGGATCGTCAGTGGGGTCCCGACATGGTAGGTGAATGTCCGTGTACAACCGCTCAGCGGCGAGGTGCCGGTGATCACATAGCTCCCACTTTCCGTGGGGGTGAAGGTGTAGCTACTGCCCGTGGCCAGAACTGCTGGGGAACCGACCTTGGTCCAAGTAGGATCGGCCAAGGGCTCCGGAGCATTCAAGGTGACCGGGCCCAAGCCGCAGATCACCGAATCTTGTTGGACCGATATTGCACCGATATCGTGTACTGAAGCCGCATAGCTTTCACCGTAACCGGTACCGATCATGTAGGCTTGGAAGCCGGCCGCCGCGCTGAGGCGATGGCGACCTGCCGTTACGGGGATCTTCGCGTATTTACGATCCGTGCAGCTTGGATAGGGCTGGAACAGCGAAGGGTTCACCACCGTGCCGTCCAAGGTCAATTGACCGATCGCAGCGATCGGAACCACCACACTGACACTGTGCTGACCCACTTGCGACGAGTTGGATGTATTCCAGCTCGCACTTTGTGATAGGCGATCGGCAGGTGACACCAAAAGCAAGGAAGGGTCACCACTGCCTGCACAGCTATAACCTTCCAACAATTGAACAACACTGACGGGAAGGTTGGATTGGATACACACGGGCGATGTGGTGCCGTTCGCTTCGTGCCGTTCTCCGGCGTTCAGCAGAATGGGTGGGCCACCGTTGATGGAGATCGACGTGCCATTCGTATGGGCCAACACCCGGTACGTACTCGTATTCACACCGTGCAAGGGTGCGGTGTAGTAGCGCGTGCCCCACGCGGTGATGGGCACCAACTGTTCGAAGATCGCGTCGCAGGCCTGGCAAGCACCGGGTACCGTGGCACACATGGATCCACCCAGTACCACGAAGGGGCGGCAAGTTCCACTCTCGACCGTTGCCTCCACCAAAGTTCCGGTAAGGTCAAGCTGGTCCGTCGCTGCTTGGATCTGGTAGGATTGTCCAGCATTCAGATCCACAATGAAGGGCACGTTCGCAGATTGTCCACTCAGGGTATTCACCGAAGGGGTGATGCGGATCTGTGTGCCATCCTGCGTGGCCACCACGAGGAATTCACTCTTGTGGAGGTTGTTGAAGTTGGGTAGGCCTTGGTAGGCATCCACCCTGTAGGTATTCCCCAAGGACGATTCCGGAAGCACCTGTGAGGCATCGTGGGTGAAGTTCTGGAAGCTACTGATGAAGACATTGATGCTGTCGGTGCTTTGGATCAGGACCCCCTTGGGCAGGATGTTGCCAGAGCCGGAGTTCTCGGCGATCGTGGGCACATCGATCACCGTAACGTTGTTGGCCGAAACGGTGAAGTTCGTCGTCCAGCCGTTCAAGGGGAGGCTTACGGTGCCGCTGGTGGCACTACGGCTGAGGATATGCACCTTCAAGCTTTGAGCACCAAAACCGTTCTGCATGAAGCCCGTCCAGAACCGTTTCCCACGCGTAGCGATCACGGTGCTTTCTTGGGCGCTCGCCACGGTGGAAAGCAAGGTCAGCACCGTAAGGATCAGGCTGCGCCAACGATTCATGTCGGTTCGGTAGGATAGTTGGCTGAACATCAACGAGACCACCCTATGGATGGTTGCGGACGTTCTACGCCGGTGGTACCGACAAGGTTGCTGAAAAGACCTACGGATCAGGCTCGTCCAACGACCAATCCACCGTAATGTCCCATGATGCGCGGATGTTCACCAGTTCGGCATGGTACCAGGTCCGCTCCGGCTGTAGTACGTCCAACACCCCGGTATCCCAGCGTCCGTTGCCATTCACATCGTCGATCAACCGCAAGCTCCGGATCCCCGGATCCAAGCGATCCCAGGCGATGGAAGCAGAAGTGCCGTCGAGCACGCCTTCCCGGATCACCCGGCGCTGAGCATCCAGCAATTGCAGAATGAAGGATCCATCGGAAGGAAGGTCCTGAAGTGCGATGCGCAAACTCCCCGTAGCGGATCCCAAGGCTCGGCCCAGCGCCGCTCGGAGCGTGTCGTTCGTTCCCCCGTAGATATCGTGAATGGACTTGGGCAGCAAGGTCAACGAAACGGAACTGCCCGGGTCCACCTTCGCGTGAAGCAGTAATGTACGTGGCTCATTCGAACGGGTCGGTGTGAACGGCAGGGCAATACTGTCCTGCTCGCATCGGATGCGTACGGCATCGAAGCGTTCGATCGGTCGCGAAGCGCGGAGACGGATCCATGCACTGTCCGGACCTTCGATCATCGCGACCGTGATCCCGGTGTGGAACGGCATCCGCGTGACCGGTCGATACTTCAGGGTGTCCAGCACACCGTCTGCATCGCTCAACTGATAGGTCCCTTCGGAAACCAAGGTGGTATCCGAAGGCCAGAGCAGCACGGTATCGCGTGTCGCATTCCATTCCGGGATCCACGAAAGTGAACCTCCTGTCCGAGCCACATCCCGCACAACCACGGTGTCCGCAGACCGTGCCAGCACCACGCGTAGGGCACCATCTGCGGTTACGGAGGAAGCCCGGACCGACTGCGCCGGGCTTTCCGGTAGGAAGGAGCGCATGAGCAAGGGTGCCACGCTATCCGCAGCACTTAGGGTGATCAACTGGTCCAAGAAAGCCACGTCCTCGTTGGGAAGATCGTAGCGGAGGTTGGCGTTCTTGTCTCGCAAGGCATACGCACGGAATTGTCCTTCCGGTAGATAGTCCAAGGCGAAGGTGCCATTCGCACGGCTTCGGGTCATGTACGTCGGTCGGCCGCTTCGGAACGTACTCGTATCGTCCGTTGCATAGAGCAGGATGAACAGATCCGGCTCCGGCACCCCGGTAAAAGCATTCACAACGGCACCCACAAGGCCCAAGCTGTCCAGTGAACTGCCGGTGGAGAACACGTAGGTCAGGTCCGGCGATGTGTTCCCTTCCGCGAGGTCTTTGAGCGCACTGCCGAGGTTGAATGTGTAGGTCGTATTCGGCGCCAACGGAGCGTTCAAGCGGATCTCGATGTCCTTGGAACCGACGATGCGCACGTCCGGAGCCGCATCCAACGGTGGGGAGATCAAGGCCTTATCCCGGAAGCGATCCAACTGGATGCGTTCGTCGAAACCCAAGCGGATCACGGAACTGTTGAAATGCAGGGATCCATTCGGAGGTGTGGCACTGACCAGTTGGGGAGGTACAACATCCTTTTCTCCTCCGGTGATGGATCCCACCTGCGCGCAGGAGACGAGCAGGAGTGACCCCATGATCAGCAGCCGGTCGATGCCCATCAGATGATCGGTCGCAGGAGTTCGCACAGCGCTTCCAAAGCCTGCGCATCATTAGGTCCAAATTCGGCAAGTTGATCGCTGTCCACATCCAGCACGGCAGCTACGTGTCCTTCCGAATTGAACACCGGAACAACGATCTCCGAACGCGAAAGGCTGCTGCACGCGATATGGCCCGGGAATGCATCCACATCCTCCACCACGATGGTCCGCTTTTCTTTCCACGCCGTGCCACAAACGCCCTTGCCGAAGGCGATGCGGGTGCATGCCACAGGACCCTGGAACGGACCCAGTACGAGTTCGTCGCCGACCACGCGGTAGAAGCCGACCCAATGCCAACCGAAGGCCGCTCGCAACACCGCCGTCATGTTCGCCATGTTCGCAATGGGATCGCGCTCGCCCTGTAACAAGGCCGTGGTCTGTGGCAACAGCGCGGCGTACAGGTCGACACGGTCCGTTGTGTTCGGCAACTGGATGAATGCTTGCATGGGAGAAGCGGCAAAGGTATCGGCAACCGCTCAGAGCCTGTTCAGGAGTTCAGGGCAAACGCATCTAATAGGACCGTCAACATTGCGAGAATGTGCGACCCCTCCGGAGTGGGCGATCACCTCTTGAGCAGGACCCCGGAGGGGTCACAGAAATTAGAAAGCCCGCACCCAACGGGACGTTCGACCCCGGAGGGGTCGCAGAGCGCAGGTCCTAATTGTGCGAGCGAAATTTAGATGCGTTTGCTCTGTTCAGGAGTTCAGGCACAGGCGACCGTATACACGCTCGTGCGCACATTCGGCACTGCGGACAAGGCTTTCATACAACCCTCCAAGGTCGCACCGGTGGTGACCACATCATCCACGATCAACACGTGTTTGCCCTGCAGTTTCTCGGGGTCGGGCAAGTGGAAGGCCTCCTTCACATTGCGCCACCGATCCAACCGACTACGCCGCGTTTGCGAGGGGGTGCGCACCACACGGACCAGATCCTTGCCGATACAGGGTAGGGGCCATTTCTGCTGCATGCCATTCACCAACACCTGACTTTGATTGTAGCCACGCATGAACTCCTTGCGCGGATGCAACGGTACCGGAAGGAAGCAGTCCACCGTGGCGAATCGTGGACTTCGCATCAGGTCCTCGGCCATCATCCTGCCCAGGTACAGACCCACGTGGCGGTCGCTGTGGTACTTGAGGCGATGGAGCATGTGTTGCACCATACCGTCCCGCGTGAAGAAGAGATAGGCACTCGCGGCCTCCATTTCCACCTTCCCCTTGAAGAGTTGTTCCACCCGGTTGTCGGGGTCATCGTGGAAACGGGTCAGCGGCAGGTCTTCCGTACAGCCCAAACACAGGCACGATTCAAAATGCATCAACCCACGGTCGCAGCCTGCGCAGCGCCGTGGAAGGAACAGACCGGCGAATCCACGCCCCCAGTTGCGGATATGTTTCACGGTAGGGTTCAATACTTTGTTGATAAGCGGCGCGTTGATGAAAATAGGCCGCTATCCACGGGTGTAATTTAGCCGACCGATCCTGCAAAACCGCCTATGGACCAGAATATCAGCACCCCAGAAAAGAAGAACCGTTCCAGCACCGGCCTGTTGCTGTTGGTCGTACTCCTGCTCGTCAGCAACGTCGTGATGTTGTGGATGCTCATGCAGCGCAACAAGGAGGTGGAACAGACCCAACAGCAGGTGGCCAGCATCACCAGCGAGAAGGACAACGTGACGGTGATGTTGGAGAACATGCTCTCTTCCTACGACACGTTGAAAACGGACAATGAGCAATTGACCGTTGAGATGGAGGCCCAGCGCGAGCAGATCGAGGGGCTGTTGGATCAAGTGAAACGCGGCAAATACGACATTTCCAAGGCGAAGAAGGAGGCCGAGACCTTGCGCAAGATCATGAAGGGCTACGTGGCCACGATCGATTCCCTCAACCAAGCCAACCAAGAGCTGATGGCGAAGAACGTGGGCCTTACGCAAGAGTTGGGCGAGGTGACCGGGCAGAAGGAGGCGCTATCCACGGAGAAACAGGCACTGGAAGGCAAGATCGCCAAAGGGGCGATATTGCATACCACCGCGATCAATGCGGGCGCCTTGTTCATGCGCAGCAGCGGCAAACAAGTGGAGACCGATCGGGCCAAGAAGGCCGAAATGGTGAAGTGTTGCTTCACCTTGGGCCAGAACACGGTCACGGACTCGGGCGATAAGACCATCTACATGCGGGTGATCAGCCCGGACGGTTCCGTACTTCCGGCCAGCGACCCCAACAACCGCTTCAAGTTCAACGGGGTGGAAGGCGAGTTCAGCGCAAAGCGTGAAGTGAACTACCAGAACCAAGCGGTGGATGTATGCGTGTTCTGGAATGGCACCAACGAAATGCGCACCGGCCAATACATCGTGGAGATCTACGAGTCCGGCGCACAAGTGTCCAAGGCATCCTTCGATCTGAAGTAGATCTAGCCTACACGAACAAAGCCCTTGGATGCTGCGGTATCCGGGGGCTTTGTGTAGGGTTCCATCACCGGCGTTTCCGTGGTTCAGGATCGTAGCCATTCGTTCTTCGTATGGCCCAGTAACAGGCGCATCTGGAAACCGAATTGTTGATCAGGGCTGCATATCTTGTTCACAACTTGGAACGAGAAAATTAGGATAACCGGGGGGGGGGTACAGGTAGATTCACTCTCCCAATTCACCGACCATGTACCGCACCACCACCCCTTCGCACCGCGCCATCATCTCCCTTTGCTTTGTCGCCGTCGCACCAGTTGCCATTGGCCAAACCCTCACCGCCACCATCGTACCCACCAACTACAGCGGTTACCATGTTTCGTGTTTCGGTATGAAGGACGGTTCGGCCACCGTGCAAGTGACCGGTGGGGTACCTCCGTACATCTACGATTGGACCACTGGAGCAACCACTGCAAGCGTCACGGACCTCGCTCCAGGCTATATCAAAGTGAGGGTTGGAGATCCCACGGCAACGGCGCCGAGGCGGAGTTCACCTTGAAGGAGCCGGATCCGATGAAGCTCGTCCTCACCCCATTCAAATTCCCAAGTGGCAAGAACATCAGTTGCTACGAATGTTTCAATGGCAGCATCGACTTGGAAGTGACCGGAGGCGTGGGGCCATACAGCTACAGTTGGGCGGATGACATCACAACGCAAGATCGATCGGGCCTCGGTGCGATGCAATACGATGTGCAAGTCACCGATGCCAATACCTGTAGCGAGAAGAATGCTGTGAAACTGGAACAACCCGAGAAGGCGACCTGGGGCATGGGCGGCAATGCGAATACCGACCCCAATGCGCACTACATCGGCACCAGCGATAACGCCGATGTGGTGATCAAAGCAAATGGGCAAGAGGCATTGCGGGTAAAGGCAAATGGAGAGATCGGCCTGTTCGGCAATTCCACAGAGGAAGGACCCTTGTTCAGGCTGGAAGACGGAACTTTGGGTTTGGGGGATTTCCCAGATGCACCTACGGACCCGGAACGCTGCTTCTACCTCCAAGGCTTTCAGCGCTTTTGGCTGACCACCGGGAACGACTTCACCAACCTATGCCCGCTTTCCGAACGGCCCAAGATCGGTACGCTGGATAACACGGCGCTTCGGATCATCACCAACAATACCGACCGGATCCATGTCGGCACGGATGGTAAGGTGGGGATAGGTACTACACCCACGAACAGTCCGGATTACCGACTCTTTGTTGAGAACGACATTGCATGCCGCGATGTGCTTGTGAAACTAGGTGCTTGGCCGGACTTTGTGTTCCAACCCAATTATGGCCTGATGCCCTTGAGCGAGTTACGCGACTACCTATCACAGAACCAGCACCTGCCCGGAATACCCAGCGCCAAGGAACTGGAAGCCAAGGATGGCGTAGATGTAGGCGAAATGCAACGCCGCATGTTGCAGGTGGTGGAGGAACAGGCGTTGTATATTTTGGAGTTGGAGGAGAAGTATGGGGAGTTGGAGAAGCGGCTAGTGACCTTGGAGCAGAAGCAACACTGATCCGAAGGTCATGACTCACCAGATCCATATCGGCATTTTGGTCATGGCGGCAGTGGGTTGCAGCTTGACCTCAGGTGCCCAATTCAACCCACCCAATGGTCCGCTGTATCAAGAGCGGGCGGAGAAGGAAGCCTATTTCGAACAGAGGCGGGCGACCATGACAGATGAGGAGTTCTATCATGAGGGTGGTGAATATGCCGAATACCAGAAATTCCTTAAACAGTGGGAGCATCGACTATCACCCCACGGGGATATGTCCATCTACGATCAGTTGTTGGGCGCGTATGATGCTCGACAGGCCCAAGGCGCTGGTGGTAGCGGGTTCCGTAGTAACAATAACGACCCATGGTTAGAGCTAGGACCCAAAAGGCGCACGAACAACATGGTCGGGATCGGGCCAATAAGAAAGCTCAGTATCAATCGGGTCGATCATGAGCACATGTTGTGCTCAAGCACTAGTGGTGGTTTGTTCTACACCACGAACGCCGGGGATGACTGGTACAATGCGAATACTGATGTGGCCTGGACACATTCGGGTTGCCAAGCCCATGCCTACTATCCGGGTTCGACAGAAAGTTGGTACGCGATCTCTGCTGTGGAGTTGTTCCAACGCAACAAATTGGCGTACATCGGCGGGGTGTATCGAACCAGCGATAGCGGTGGAACTTGGGAGAAGATGGGCGATCAGGGAAATTTCGCCGGACCAGAAACCGAGACGGAGAAACTGCTCTTCGATGAAGAATTGAATGCGCAGAACGATCATCGGCTGTTTCTAGCCTCTTCCTCCGGCCTGTATGTCTGTGATGATCCATCCTACAGCGATAGTGATCCCAGTACCATCGATCCTACATGGACCTTGTTGAACATATCTACACTGGCCCCCGGTATTATCGTGCCACCGAGCATAACGGCGTTGTATTCCAACGCGACGGTGGAACCCGTCGTGAAGTGCTATGATATAGAATACCTGCCCCTAGCAGGGTCTAGGACACTTTGTGCCAGTATGCGATTCAAAGTGACCCACACGGTCGGCAGCAATACAGTTGCAACGAACGTCTGGCGTTTCATGATCTCTACGGATAATGGCGATAGCTGGAATGAGATCGCAAACCAGCCCCAGATAGACGCAACGATCACTTTCGCAACCGTGGAAACGAGCGCAGCAGCCGAGAATTCGTTCTACTGCTTGGCCTTGAAGAGCAGTTCATGGGTGGAGGCCTATGACGTAGTGACTGAAATATGGACGCCCATGGCTTCTGGATTTTCCACCGGCTACGGTGCTGGCAATGGATTTGGTGTGGATCAGGTCGATGCGGGGTCAGTGTTCGTATCCCATCAAACCGGGATGAGGTGGTATTTGAATGGAATGTTGCCCATTACTGTTGCGAACGGCCATGCCGATGTGGAGGACATTGTTGCTCATCCCACGAATCAGAATGAGATCTGGGTCGCAAACCATGGCGGTGTGTCCAAGGTGGAACCAGGCGGCTCACCGCCATGGGTCGACCGAAGCAATGGGCTGGGTGTTGGAGAGGTGGATGCGATGTCTACCTCGGAAACCCATCCACAATATATTGTGACCGGGTTGTTCCACGATCACACGACTTTGACGCGAACGCCGTATTCATCAGATTGGGATCCGGATTGGGACGCGTTCGACATTGGGGGTGATGGCACGCGTTGCTGGGTGAGCAGGCAAGACCCGAATACCGTGTACATGAGTTATTACGATGGCAATTGGAAAAGAAGTGACGCCGCTGAAACTAGTAATGCAACTACCGGAATCTATTTAGCGTCCGAATGGTGGTCTGAAGGCGCTTTGGACCGGCTGGATGAGGACAGGTTGTTCCGCATTACCAAGAAGAATAATGGTCCTCCACAGACCTATTACACTACGGATGGGAACGGGAATACCGTCGCAACTACTTTCCAGAACAGTGAGATCGAGCTTGTGCGGTCCGAGGATCGCGGGGTGTCCAATACCATCATCAGTGACTTCACGAATATCCCAGAGATCAGTGCTGGGGCTGTTGTGATCAACAATTATCTATACAAGAACGATGCGGAAAAGTTCTTCTGGGTTCGCACCACACCCGCGAACCCGGATCATCTGTATGTTGGCTTGCATAACTATGCGTACGATACACGTATATTCAGGAATACGGCATGTAGGGCCTCAAATGTCGAGTATGTAAAAACACAATGGGAAGAAGTTCCGCACCCAAGGCGGGCCCCGGTTGAAGCCAACGACCCGGATAGGGAACCCAGCGTTAGCTCCATCGCTTTCGACTCGGAGAACGAGAACATCATCTACATTGCTTACGCGGGATCCTTGCCATTTGACGGGATGGGTCCTGAGGAAACGGCAGAGCGGATGGTGTACCGTATGGACTTGACCAACATGGGTGCTTACCCCACACAGGGTAAGTTCGATTGTGGGGGGCAATTCGATTGCTCGGATATAACAATGAATTTGCCGAACACGGTCACGGACATGGACGGGCTGGTCTTCGAGCAGGGAAGTGACGGTGGACTGTACATTTCCACGGGTGCAGGAGTGTACTTTACCAACAACGAACGGATCGCTGCGTTTGACCCACTAGACCCACAAGGGCCTTCTGATCCGGATGATCTCTATAATACAACAGGATGGGTGCGATTAGGAGATGCGCTGCCCCATGTCGCCTCGAGAGGGCTGGAGATCAATTACGTGATCAATCGAATTCGCGTTGGCACACACGGGCGAGGCGTATGGGAGCACCACCTTCAATGCCCGGATCGCGACGACTATGCGGAATCAGGTACCTATAGTGCGGATGCCTACTTGGAGGCTTTGCATTCCATCAGTTCAACAGCGGTGCTATCAGCAGGATTGAATGTGAACTACCGCGCTGGTGATGAGGTCCGCATGACCCCGGGGTTCCATGCAACGTCTGGTGTGCTGTACCATGCTTTCATCCATCCGTGTGATGTGCCAGGAAATAGTTTTCACCCCAAGAACATGACCAGTGCAGGTGCTGCGGCTACCGAGGTCCAAGCACTTCGGAACGACCAGTCCTTGAGTCTATACCCCAATCCCGCAAGTAAATCTCTTTCCCTGCTTTTATCGAGTACTGCCAATGAAGGATATGCCCGGGTCCGGTTCTACGATACCACGGGAAGGCAAGTGGTTGAAAGCCGCATGAAAGGGAGCTTGGCTGTGCTGGACGTTTCAGATCTCAGAGGCTTCTTTACCGTTGTTGTCGAAACTGATGATGCGCGATATGTTGAACGCGTTGTTATCGAATAGTAACGAACATGCGTAACACCCTTTTGTGCTTTTTGTTGCTTGGCGTGCCACTAATCGCTATGGCTCAGTTCTACCCTGAAGCAAATGCGTGTTGGTCCGGTAGGGATAACGTCGGTGTGCCTCCTGGGTTTGATATCATGTACCAGATGGGTGCCGCACCCGATACACTCATCAATGGGGTGGTATACAAGAAGACCAACGAATTTCGGGACTGGAACTTCACAAGAGCATATTTCGTCCGTTCAGATCAGGATGGAAAAGGCTTTGTGTACCTGCCGGATTCAGCTGCCGAATTCCTTACCGGCGATCTTGCTGCACAGACAGGAGATACCATCCATGATGTTTTGATCAATGATACCGACGAATTTGATGTTGGATATTACTTGGTCGATGTGGTTGTCGACTCCGTGGTTACTTTCTCCAACGCAGGTGTTACAGTTATTCGGCACTTTGTGAATTTCGACATGCTGGGTATGAATCCGTCGGGTTCATTTTGGCAAATGGGCATGGGCACTAGTGTCGGTCCAACGCTTGAAGTAACCGCTGGTCTATGGTATTGTACGGTCGGAGATACAGTGATGTACGATAGAAACAACATGAACGGTCTTCCGGGGCCGATCGGGGTTGATGTATGCCCATTGATCATCGATGGAATTGGGTCTGCCGAGCCAACCGAGCCCGATGTTGTGCAAGCGCTTCCAAACCCCTCCCATGGGCAATTCGCATTGTCAGGTGTAAGCGTACAGTCCTTCATTGTGCACGACGTTCAAGGCAGCACCGTCGTTAACGGCAAGGGGTCGGTCATCGATCTAAGTGAGCAGGCGCCGGGGCTTTACACTGCTGTGGTCACAACCGGACAAGGCGTACAGAACATACGCTTGGTCCTGATGCGGGAGTAGTTCGGAACTAGAACGAACAACCATGAACCGATCCCTTCGTGCTGCTGTTCTGGTCTGCCTTGCAATTGGTTGCGGCTGGGTGTTCACGGCCACCGCCCAATGCTTCCCGGACTCCTCCGCTTCTTGGTGCTCAGATGATTTGAACAACTCAGATTTCATTCGGATCCAAATGCTCATGAGGTCTGATCCGGATACAGTAATTCTTGGCCGAACGTATAAGCGTATTGAAGAATATAATAGGGAAGCTTGGGCGGAGAACTCGGTATTCATACAGCGTTACTATGTGCGCTCCACCCCGGACGGTAAAGGCTATGTTATGCTGCTGGACTCGATGCAAGAATACCTTGCCGCGGATGTATCCGCTGCCGTTGGTGATACGGTCCATGATGTGCTTGCGGTATGGAGTTCAGGTCCACTGCCATCGTTCGATCTTAGAAATGTGGTCGTGGATTCGATCATTACACTTGAAAACAATGGGGTCACTGTTGACCGTCAGTTCGTACATGCAGTGGGAGTGGACCCTCTCGTGCCTTACATCGGTCATTACACGTTTTGGCAAGCAGGCATTGGCAATTCGACTGGGCCATTAATGCAATTAGGAATTACACTGGGAAATACAGAACCAATATGTTTGCGCGTAGAAGATACGTACGTGTACAACGGCAATTTTCTTCTGCCCGGTCTACCCGGTATTCCCTGCGAATGCTCCCTCCTCCCGGTTGGAATTGAGAGTCGAACGAATGCACAACCCACGATCGGCCCCAACCCCTCCACCGGTCTTTTCAATTTCACCACATCACAGCGCGTTCTTGAGGCGATCATCTTCGATCCCCAAGGCCGCAGGATCTTGCGCACCAAAGAGCAGTACATCGACCTTACTGGCTGCGCTCCGGGGCTGTATACCGCCGTGGTCACAACCACACATGGCTCTCAAACCGTGCGCTTGGTGGTGTTGCGGGAGTAGATCGGAACAACACCGAACAACCATGAAACGCATTGAACCATGAACCGATCCCTGCGCGCTGTTGTTCTGGTCTGCCTTACAATTGGTTGCGGCTGGGTGTGCGTAATCAATGCACAGTTCTATCCGGAAGCACATACCTGTTGGGATGGGGGTGATGACGACGGTAGGCCTCCGGGCTACTTTGTCAGATACCAAATGGGCGACTCGCCGGATACACTCAATACGCATCCTTCACACACTCACGGCACGTCAACATCCAACGGTGGGATCGAGAAGGTCGCCGATGCGAATTACCGCAAGTTCGCTTCTGGGTGAGTGCGCAAGGGCGTAGTTCGCAGGTTTCCTAGGGCAACTTTCTCAGTGACATAAGAATCGCAGCGCCCCTTACTTCCGCTTGCTCAAGAACAGCACCTCTTTCTCGGAGAGGTGCCGCCACTTGCTTCGGGGCAGGTCCTTCTTGGTGAGGCCGGCGAATACCACGCGGTCCAGCTTCACCACTTCGTAGCCTAGAGCGGCGAACATCCGGCGTACCACGCGGTTGCGGCCCATGTGGATCTTCAGGCCGATCTCTTTCTTGGTTCCACCTACGACGTAACTGGCTTCATCGGCATTGGCGGGGCCATCGTCCAAGTGTACGCCGGCCACGAGCTTGTCGAGGTCCGCCTTGGTCATGCTCTTGTCCAGTGTGGCGTGGTAGATCTTCTCGGCACCGTGGCTGGGGTGGGTGAGTTTCTTGGCGAGGTCACCGTCGTTGGTCATCAGCAGCACCCCGGTGGTGTGGCGATCCAAGCGGCCAACGGGGTAAAGGCGTTCGGAGCAGGCATCGTCGATCAGGGCCATCACGGTGCGTCGATTTCGTGGATCGTCCGTGGTGGTGATGAAATCCTTGGGCTTGTTCAGCAGTACGTAGCGCTTCTTTTCGGTGCTGAGGCGCTGTCCGCCATAGTGGATGCGGTCTCCCGGGCCCACCTTGGTGCCGAGTTCGGTCACGACCTCCCCGTTCACCGATACCACACCGGCTTGGATCAACTTGTCCGCTTCGCGGCGGCTGGCCACCCCGGCATTGCTCAAGTAGCGGTTCAGGCGGATCCGACCATCGCTGGGGGCGTCCTCCTCGGCACGTTTACCGCGTTTGCTGGCGCGGTCCGGCCCACGGCCCACGAAGCGTTTGGTACTGCCATCCCGTTCTCGGAAGCCGCGTTGTGGCGGGCGGCTGCTGGGGCGTTCCGTCCCTTCGCGGTCGCCTTCGGTGCGTGGTCCAGGGCGGCCTGGACGTGTCGGTTTGCCACCGCGCGCTCCTGCAGGTCGCTCTGGCCGCGGCCCTTCGTTGCCCTTCCAACTGGTGGTGCCCTCGTCACGCACGGACTTCGGTGGTCGTTTGCCAGCCCGTTTGCTGGTCGGTCGGCCGCCTTGTCCGGCCCGGGTGCGGCCATCGGTAAAGGGACGCTCTTTGGACCCGTCGCGGCGTTGCCCTTCCTCGGAGCTTGCCCCGGTGCGGCCTCCATCGCGTGGCGCGGTGGGACGTTTTGGGCCTGTGGGGCGGGTGGAACGGCCACCTGCTGGGCGGCGGCCTTTAGAACGGTCGGTCATGGAGCGTGGGGTAGAAAGCGTCGGTGATGTGATGGATGAACGGCTTGCCCGAGGGGTGCAAGATCACACTGATGATGTCGAATCGGATCGGGAGGGGACAGTTCGTGTCCTGAATATAGGCATTCGCGCCTTTGATCAACAGACCGCGCTTGCCTTTCTTCACGGCTTCTTCGGGCTGGCCATGTTGTTCACTGGTGCGGGTCTTCACCTCTATGATGACCAGTTCCCTGGCCGTTCGTGCAATGATATCCAATTCGTGCCGCCCTTTGCGCCAATTGCGCTCCAGGACCGTGTATCCGTGCGCTTCAAGGAAGCGGCACGCGTATTGCTCACCCAGCTTGCCGGTAAGGTTGTGTTCGGCCATTGGTGGATAACATCGGCGTAACCAATGTGGGGTTCAACCGTTGAAGGTCTAAAATTGAGGAACATTCCGCCTCGCCCTACTGGAAAAGAGAACCATTCCATGCGATCCATACTACGTTCACTCCTTTTCGCGGGATCTTCCCTCGGACTGCTTTCGATCCCTTTGAGCGCGCAGCCCTTCGAAGGTGTGCTGGAATTCACCAAATCCACCGGACCCGTGGTGACCACCTACAAGTACTACGTGAAAGGCGAACGCGTGCGGATCGAGGAGATCAGTGCACGGGGCGAAGTGCAAGGGATCATGCTGGTGGATACGCGGGACAAGACCGTGACCGCCATCAGCCCAGAGCGCAAGCTGTATATGGATGTGCCCAATATGCGCTTGCCCAAGGATGTGGCCACCAACGTGCAGAAGACCTCCGAAATGAAGGACATGGTCGGCTACAAGTGCGAGAAATGGATCGTGAAGAGCCCTGCCGAGGATCGTGTGGTGACCTATTGGGTGGCCGCCGACGACTTCAATTTCTTCATCCCCTTGCTGGAAACGCTCAATCGGAAGGATGAACAGGCCGTGTTCTTCTTGCAGATCAAGGACAACAAGGGTGTTTTCCCCATGCTCGGCATCGAACAGAAGATGGATGGCGCCGAAGTGAGCCGCTTGGAAGCCACACGGGTGACCAAAGGCGAACAGAAAGCTTCCTTGTTCGAGATCCCTGCGGGGTACAATAAGTTCGAGCGGAACTGAGAATAGAACGCAGATAACGCGGATCGGGCGGATCAAGATGATCTGAATGGTCGGCGAAGCGAAAGCATCTACGGCCTTCTGCACACTCAAGAAAATATTCCGAAGCTCAGCGACGCACCATTCTTGGTGACGCTGAGCTTCGTCTTTTGGCCCAAGACCAACGCACGGTTGTCGGCGATATGGCCGGCCGGAAAGCCAAAGCAGACCGGATAATTGACGTCCCCGATGGCATCACGGATGATCTGTTCCGCAGTGTTTCCGAAAGGGTCGTCCGGGTTCTTGTCGTGCATATCGCTGAGGCCACCGATCACGAGGCCTGACAACTGCTTGAACCAGCCCGCCAGTCGCAGATTCTGTACCATGCGGTCCATGTGATAGAGGAGTTCGTCGAGGTCTTCCAAGAAGAGAATGGTCCCGGTCGGATCCAGATCCCATGGTGTGCCGCGCAGCGAATAGAGCACCGAGATGTTACCTCCTACCAATGTGCCTTCGCACGTTCCCTCATTGAAGCAAGTGGCGTTCGGGCCATCTACGGTGTAAACACTGGTGAACAATGCTTGATGCAGACTCTCTTTGCAGTCCGTGGTCTTATTCCCGACCATGTACGGCATTTGGGCGTGGATGGTGGGTATGCCGATGGTCCGACACGCATTGTGCAATACGGTGATGTCACTGAAGCCGACGATCCACTTCGGATCCTGCTTCAAGGCTGAAAGGTCCAAATGGTCCAACAGATGGACCGTGCCGTATCCGCCGCGCGCGCACCAAATGGCTCGCACTTCGGGATCGTTCAACGCAGTCTGTAGGTCGGCGGCGCGTTCCTGTCCCGAACCCGCTTGTTGGAACAGCTTTCGCCCAACGCCGTTTCCCAGTTGCACGCGCAAACCCCAGGACTCGGCCAACGCGATACCGTCCTGCAGTTCTTCCGCATGGATAGCGCGCGCTGTGGGGATGATCGAAATGGTGTCACCACATTTCAAAGCAGGAGGCAGTATCGTCGACATGGGCCGAAGATCGCTGCAACGAACACATTCTACACAATGAGTTGCAACGATGTATCCCCCGAATAAAGGATGTTACTGCGGGTCGGCTCAGAATTTCACTGCCAAGCCGCCTTGCACCACGGATTTCGCTGCGCCCAGTTCCACGTACGATCCTATATGCTCGTTGAAGAAGAGTGAGTAGATCCCCAAAGCAAAATCGAATGCGTGGAATGAAAAGCGACCCAGGGGTGATTTGTTCTGAGAGGCATGCTGTTGCGTACGGTCGTACAAGGAGAGGACCATTTCTTACAAACCATCCCCAATGGCGGTTTCCGTGCAAGCGGCGGCTCCGGTACTTTCGCGCTCGAAATGTCCACCGTGAAGGAGATCAAGCGCACCACCGTCACCGCCGCGTTGCCGTACGCGAACGGTCCATTGCATATCGGGCATATCGCGGGGGCCTATCTGCCGGCCGATATCTACGTGCGCTGTCTGCGGCTTCGTGGCAAAGAAGTGCTCTTCGTATGCGGGAGCGACGAACACGGCGCGGCGATCACCCTCCGGGCGTTGAAGGAGAACACCACACCCAAGGCCATCGTGGACAAATACCACGCGATCATGGGCAAGGCGTTCAAGGATTTCGGGATCGCCTTCGATATCTACCACCGCACCAGCTCAGCACTTCATCGGAAGACGAGCCAGGACTTCTTTCTGCAACTGCATGCCAACGGCGCATTCATCGAGCAGGAGGAGTTGCAGTACTACGATGAGGAGGCCAAGCAATTCCTCGCGGATCGCTATATCAAGGGTGCCTGTCCGGTATGCGGCAACACCGACGCGTATGGGGATCAATGTGAGAAATGCGGCACGGCATTGAGCCCGAAGGAGTTGAAGGATGTGCGCAGCACGTTGAGCGGAAGTGCACCTGTTCTGAAGCCCACCTCGCACTGGTACCTCCCCATGGAACGTTCACAGCAATGGGTGGAGGAGTGGATCAATACCGGAACGCTCGATGGAGTACAGCAACACTTGGCCAGCGAGTGGAAACCGCAAGTACTCGGCCAATGCAACAGTTGGTTGAAGGACGGATTGCGGCCGCGAGCGATGACGCGTGATCTGGACTGGGGCGTGCCCGTGCCGCTGCCCGGTGCCGACGGCAAGGTGCTGTACGTCTGGTTGGATGCACCCATTGGCTACATCAGCGCCACCAAGGAATGGGCGAAGGATCAGGCGGTAAAGGATCCCGGTTCAAGCCCGGAATGGGAGAAGTGGTGGAAGAGCGACGAGACGCGTCTGCTGCATTTCATCGGCAAGGACAACATCGTTTTCCACTGTATCATCTTCCCGATCCTGCTGAAAATGCATGGCGGTTACATTCTTCCGCAGAACGTACCGGCCAATGAGTTCCTCAACCTGGAAGGAGAGAAGTTGAGCACCAGTCGCAATTGGGCTGTTTGGTTGCACGAATACATCGAGCGCTGGCCCGACCGGCAAGACGAACTGCGTTATGCGCTCACGAGCATCATGCCGGAGTTCAAGGACAGCGAGTTCACGTGGAAGGACTTCCAGGACAAGAACAACAACGAGCTCGTCAGCATCCTTGGCAATTTCGTTCAACGGGTCTTCGTGCTGTGCCACAAGTATTACGAAGGCAAGGTGCCGCAACCAGCGCATTCCAGTGTTGAAGCCGGAGAACAGGATACGCTGTTGTGGGCCGATCTCAACCCGCTGCCTGCAAAGGTGGCCGAGGAGGTGGATCGGTTCCGATTCCGCGAAGCGATGGCATCGGCCATGCATGTGGCGCGCCTCGGCAACAAATACCTCACCGATACCGAGCCGTGGAAGCTGGAAAAGACGGATCCCGAACGTGTGCGTACCGTGTTGTACAACGGCCTACGCATCGTGGGGGCATTGAGTGTGGTGCTGGACCCCTTCCTGCCCTTCACCGCAACCAAACTGCGCACCATGCTGGGCATTGGTACCTTGCCTTGGGACGATGCTTTCCGCGCTGACCTCCTTGTTCCTGGTGCTTCGCTCGGTAAGCCGGAGCATTTGTTCAAACCGATCGATGACGCTGCCATTGCCGCCGAGGTGGAACGGTTACACGCCAACCGACCGAAGGAGGACGTGCCGAATACCCGTGTTGCTGTCAAGCCCATCAAACCCATGATCACTTTCGACGATTTCTCTAAGCTCGATCTTCGCATCGGCGTCATCCGAACGGCCGAAGTAGTACCCAAGGCGGATAAGCTCTTGAAACTCACCGTGGACATTGGAGAAGCGGAGCCTCGTACTGTTGTGAGCGGTATCGCACAGCATTTCGACCCGGAAGAGCTGCCCGGCACTGAGGTGCTCTTTCTAGCCAATCTTGAACCTCGCAAGATGCGTGGGGTCGAGAGCCAAGGCATGGTGCTGATGACGGAGGATGCCGAAGGGAAGCTCACATTCATGCGCCCAGCACGACCGGTACCTGCGGGGAGCGAAGTGCGGTAGATCGAAACACCGAGGTGTCGCATACTTTTGCCGCCCCTATCCGGCCCCATAGTTCAATGGATAGAATAGGAGTTTCCTAAACTCTAGATCCAGGTTCGACTCCTGGTGGGGTCACCACGATCGTCAGTCCCTTGCCTCTTTCACCACCTCGATCTAGTGCATGTCCGTCCGCGAGTTGACCACCGTCACCTGCTACCATTGCGGAGATGTTTGTGCGGAGGACCATCGCGTACACGATAGCAAGGATTTCTGTTGCCACGGTTGCGAGGTGGTGTACGAGTTGCTCAACGAGAGCGGACTCTGTGACTACTACGCGCTGGAGACCAAGCCCGGTGTGAAGCAACGTAGTTCGGTGGATGAGCAACGCACGGAACTGTTCGATCTTAAGGAAGTACGCGAACGCATCGTAGAGTTCAGCGAAGGAGGTATCACGCGGGTGCGCTTCCATGTGCCGCAGATGCATTGCAGTTCGTGCATATGGCTGTTGGAGAACCTGCACCGCATTGAACCGGCGATCTTGCGTTCGCGGGTTTCATTCACACAGAAGGAGGTCACCATCACCTTTCGGGAAGACCAATTCCTACTGGCGCAATTGGTGAAACTTCTGCGGCGTATCGGGTACGGACCGCAGCTCACGGCGGCAAAAGAGTCGGTGAACAAGAGCGTGCCGCACATGGTGTACATCCGCTTGGGTGTCGCTGGATTCATCTTCGGGAATACCATGATGTTCAGCTTCCCGGAATACCTGGGATCGAACACCGAGGCCGGACTTCGCACGGGGTTCCAATGGCTCACCGTGCTGTTCTCCTTGCCGGTGGTCTTCTTCCTGAGCACGGAGTTCTTCCGCAGTGCGTGGGCCGGTATCCGATCGCAGCAGGTGAATATCGATCAGCCCATCGCCTTGGGTATCATTGCCTTGTGGACGCGCAGCTTGTGGGAGGTGATCACCGGTATCGGCCCGGGTTATTTCGATTCGTTGGCCGGCCTGCTGTTCTTCCTCCTGATCGGGCGTTGGTACCAGGCTTACACGTACCGCGCCCTTCGTTTCGACAGGTCCTTGGAGGATTTCCTACCGCTTGTTGTGATCAGAAGGACAGCGAGTGGGGAAGCGGCAGCAAAGGTGAGCGAGTTGGTTCCCGGCGATCGCATCATCATACGCGACCAAGAGCTGGTACCGGTGGATGCCGTGTTGCGAAATGGCGTTGGTCACATCGACAACAGTTTCATCACCGGTGAACCGCTTACCACACGCAAAGAAGTCGGCGAAACCGTAAAGGCTGGCGGAAGGCAACGTGGTGCGCTGATCGAGTTGGAAGTCCTACATTCCTTTGCGGATAGTCGATTGAAGAAGCTTTGGGCGGAGCAGGCATCGTTGCAGGATCGACCGGCCATGCCACGGCTGATCGATCAAGTGGCCCGGCAATTCACCATCGCAGTGTTGCTGATCGCGCTCGGTGCCGCACTGTATTGGTGGGGTAGGGATCCGGCGCAAATGTGGCCTGTGGTCACTGCGGTATTGATCGTGGCGTGCCCGTGCGCGTTGGCCTTGAGCATGCCCTTCGCCTATGGCCACACCATTCGCCTCATGGGTAAGAAGGGCTTGTTCCTGCGCGATGCAGAGGTTGTTGAACGCATGGCCCATGCGGATACCGTGGTCTTCGACAAGACCGGTACGCTTACGGCCCGCGAAGCGTATGAGGTCGTATGGATGGGCAGATCGCTTTCGACCGAAGAAACCAGGGTGGTACGTTCCCTCGCGCGCAACAGCACACATCCGTTGAGTGCTGTGCTCTACAGCGAATTGAAAGAGCCTGTCCTACCGGTGCTCGAAGTGGATGATCATGCTGGAAAAGGCGTGGTCGGTTTAGTGAATGGTGTTGCGGTGCGGCTGGGAGCAGCCCCATTCTGTGGCGGCGATGAGCAACCGCGTGCCGGTGGAGCGGCGCATGTACACCTGGCCATTGGTGGCGTTTGGCGCGGTTATTTCGTGGTTGGGAAGCGGATGCGTCCGGGGATCCAACAGGCGGTGGCTCGTTTGCGCACTCGTGTGCGCGTGGCACTGCTAACGGGCGATGCGCAACTGGATGCCGAATTGGCGGAAGCCTTTCATGATGCCCAGGTGCAGACACGATGTAGCCCGGTGGACAAGGCCCAAGTGATCATCCGGGAACAACAGGATGGGCATCGTGTGGTGATGGTGGGCGATGGCTTGAACGATGCAGGGGCATTGGCCCAAAGCGATGTAGGCATCACGGTGACGGAAACGATGGCAGCGTTGACCCCTGCCAGCGATGCGATCCTGGATGCGAACGCGGTACTCCAACTGCCCATGTTCCTGCTGCAGGCACGCCGTGCGCGGCGGATCGTACTGGCAAGTCTAGGCATCTCCTTGTGCTACAACGTGGTGGGAGTGTCCTTTGCGGTTTCGGGTCAATTGACACCACTCTTCGCGGCGATCCTCATGCCTTTGAGTTCAGTGTCCGTTGTGGCCTTCGTTACTTTGGCCGTCACATTCGCAGCTCACTCGAAGTTTGAACCTGATGGAAGTTAGTGTACGACCTGATAGACCTCATGCCGAGCTTTTCCGAAGGGCGGCATTTTCGCGAACGAAACCACAGAACTGATGTCCGTCATCTTCTTGTTGATCGCTGCAAGCACTCTGGTGGCCGCTGTTTTCTTGGCGGCTTTCATCCGTGCGGTCCGTAGCGGACAATACGACGATGACCGGTCGCCGGCCGTGCGCATGCTGCATGACCCGACCCCATCCACCAATTCCAGCCTGAACCCCGCCCCCCCTCCACAAGGAAAGGGAGCAATCCATTGACCCGATGATCGAACGTTTCCAGTACGATAACCGTATCGTCAAGAACTTCCTTTTCGTCACCATCCTTTGGGGCTTGGTGGGCATGCTCGTCGGGCTCACCGCCGCCATCCAATTGATCGCACCTTCCTGGAACTTCGCCGATTGGGGCAGCTTCGGTCGCTTTCGTCCCCTGCACACCAATGCGGTGATCTTCGCCTTTGTGGGTAACGCCATTTTCGCGGGCGCCTACTACAGCCTGCAACGATTGCTGAAGACGCGCATGTTCAGCGATCTGCTCAGCAGTATCCATTTCTGGGGCTGGCAGTTGATCATCGTTGCGGCGGCGATCACCCTACCGCTGGGGATGACCACCGGTAAGGAGTACGCGGAACTCGAGTGGCCCATCGACATTGCCATCACTTTGATCTGGGTGGTCTTCGGCATCAACATGATGGGTACGATCATCAAGCGTCGTGAGCGGCACTTGTACGTCGCGATCTGGTTCTATATCGCCACATGGGTCACGGTGGCCATGTTGCACATCGTGAACAGCATCGAATTGCCGATCTCACTCACCAAGAGCTATAGCTGGTATGCTGGAGTACAGGATGCGTTGGTGCAATGGTGGTACGGGCACAATGCGGTAGCCTTCTTCCTGACCACCCCGTTCCTAGGGTTGATGTACTACTTCCTGCCCAAGGCGGCGAACCGTCCGGTGTACAGCTACAAACTCTCCGTCATCCACTTCTGGTCCTTGATCTTTCTCTACATCTGGGCCGGTCCGCACCATTTGCTTTACAGCGCACTGCCGGATTGGGCGCAATCCTTGGGCACTGTCTTCAGCATCATGCTCATCGCACCGAGTTGGGGTGGTATGCTGAACGGTTTGCTCACGCTACGCGGTGCATGGGACCGGGTGCGCGAGGATCCGGTGCTGAAGTTCTTCGTGGTCGCCGTTACCTGCTATGGTATGGCCACCCTTGAGGGTCCGCTGCTCAGCCTGAAGTCGATCAACGCCATCGCGCACTTCACCGATTGGATCATCGCACACGTCCACATCGGGGGCATCGGATGGAACGGCTTCATGATCTTCGGTATGGTGTACTGGTTGGTGCCGCGCATGTACGGGACCAAACTGCACTCCGTGAAACTGGCCAACGCACACTTCTGGTCGGGTACACTTGGGATCATCCTGTACGCTGTGCCCTTGTATTTCGCTGGCTTCTTCCAAAGCTTGATGTGGAAGCAGTTCACGCCGGATGGTTTTCTGGTTTACCCGAACTTCCTGGACACGCTGTTGGAGATCAGGACCGCGTATGTCCTGCGCGTGATCGGTGGTAGCGTTTACATCATTGGTGTGTTGTTGATGATCTACAACGTGCGCAAGACCGTTGCCGCCGGCAAGCTGATCGCCAACGAGGATGCGGAAGCGCCGCCGTTGGAAAAGCTGGTGGAGGCCAAGGAAACCGGCCATTGGCACCGTTGGGTGGAGCGCCGTCCGGTGCAGATGCTCGTACTGAGCCTCATCGTGGTCGCCATTGGCGGTGTACTGGAGATCGTTCCCACGTTCTTGGTGAAGAGCAACGTGCCCACGATCAGCAGCGTGGAACCGTACACGCCGTTGGAGTTGCACGGCCGCGATATCTATGTGCGAGAAGGGTGCTATACCTGCCATAGCCAAATGGTGCGCCCCTTCCGAAGTGAGACCGAACGCTATGGGGAGTACGCCAAGGCCGGCGAATTCGTGTACGACCATCCGTTCCAATGGGGCAGCAAACGCACGGGTCCGGATCTTCTACGGGTCGGTGGAAAGTATCCTCATAGCTGGCACTATTACCACATGTACGACCCCACGAGCATGAGTCCTGGTTCCTTGATGCCCGCCTATCCACATTTGTTCGAGGATGCTTTGGATACCACTACAACACGTCGGAAGATCGAAGCGATGCGCACCATGGGTGTCCCTTACGCCGCTGAGTTCCCAGCATTGGCCAATGCCGATCTACAGAAGCAGAGCGAGGGCATCGTGATCGGGCTGAAGAAGGATGGCATCGATGCTTTGGCCGATCGTGAGATCATCGCAATGATCGCCTATCTCCAGCGTGTGGGTACCGATATCAAAGCCAAGACCACTGAGGTCGCTACTGGCACTGCCGACAATTGAGCGAAGGGATGCTGAACTTCATCAAACACCACGTGGACACGATCGCTGGGATCGGGATCTACCCGGCGATCTCCTTCGTCCTGTTCTTCTCCTTCTTCCTCGGCATGTTGTGGTGGCTGCGGTCCGTGAGCCAAGGGCACATCGCCCACATGACCGCCCTGCCCCTTGCAGAGGATCACAACATCAACGACCGCGCTCACCATGCGAACTGATCGGATCACACTACCCGCGCTATCCATGAAACTGCTCGCCGTGTTGGCACTTGCGCCGCTTTCGGTGAGCGCTGGCACCGTTACTGCGACAGGTGAATCGCTGGTGCAAGTGGATGAAAGCCTCATCTATGCCATGCTCACACTCGCCGTGGTGCAAGTGGTCTTCGTACTCGCCATGGCGGGAATAATGCGTACCATGGCGAGCCCAGATGCTTGGTCGCAATGGTTGACCGACAAAGGCCGTAAGGCGATCGTGTTGCTGCCGTTCCTCTTCCTGCTCTCGCAGCAGGCGAATGCGCAAGCCTATGTCAACGATGAAGGGACCATGGACCAGTACCACCTCTTCTGGTGGCTGGCGGCGATCAACCTGTTCTTGTTCGTGATCGTGCTGGCGCAGATCAGTGTACTCCGTGGGCTCACCAAGGCGATCACCGACACCGAGGACAAAGAAGCCATCGTGGAAACGCGGAAGGGTCCTTCATGGATGGAAAAGCTCATGCTGCGACTGACACGGCAGGTGGAAGTTGAAAAGGAGAAGGATATCCTGTTGCACCACGAGTACGATGGTATCCGCGAACTGGACAACGTGCTTCCGCCTTGGTGGTTGTGGTTGTTCTATTTCACCATCGGCTGGAGCGTGGTCTACATCATCAACGTCCACGTGATCAATGTGGTGCCGGACCAAGACACGGAGTACGCCGAAGAGATGGAACAGGCCAAGACCGAAGTGGCCGCTTACATGGCGACGTTGAAGACCTCTGTGGATGAGACGAACGTGGCCGTTACGGAGGATCCTTCGGTGATCGCCAGCGGGAAGGCGATCTTCACACAGTATTGCACACCTTGCCATGGTGCTGATGCAGCCGGGTCCGAAACCTCCGTGGGTCCGAATCTGACCGATGCGTACTGGGTGCATGGTGGCGATGTGAAGGACATCTTCAAGACGGTGAAATACGGCGTGCCGGAGAAAGGCATGATCAGCTGGAAAACACAGATCAAGCCGGTGGAGATCGCTGCTGTCGTGAATTACATCATCAGCCTTAAGGGCACCGGCGGACCTACCCAAAAGGCCCCGCAAGGCGAATTGCTGAAAGAAGGAGGGACCGATGCAGCACCTATCGACTCCACAGCGATGGCCACTGATACCGCCCGATTGGCGGCTCGTTGATGGCACCGCAGCCGGAGCATATCAAACGCGATCTAGCGGCGAAGCCCATCCGTGACGAGAGTTACCGCGATGTGATCAGCACGGTGGACAAGCATGGGAAACGGGTGTGGGTATATCCGAAGAAGCCATCCGGGAAGTTCACCAACTGGCGCCAATGGTTCGGTTATGCACTCTTGACGTTACTCTTCATCGGTCCGTTCATCCGCATCGGTGGAGAGCCGCTGCTGATGATCAATCTGGTGGAGCGGCGCTTCGTGTTCTTCGGTCAAGTGTTCTGGCCACAGGACTTCTTGATCTTCGTGATCGGTGTGCTCACCTTCATCATTTTCGTTGCGCTTTTCACCGTGGCCTTTGGTCGGCTGTTCTGTGGTTGGGCCTGCCCGCAAACGGTGTTCATGGAGATGGTCTTCCGCCGGATCGAGTATGCGATCGAAGGGGACTGGAAACAGCAGAAGGCCCTCAACAACGGGCCGATGACCAATGCCAAGATGGGGAAAAAGGCATTGAAACATGTGCTCTTCTTCACCATCAGCTTCCTCATCGGTAACCTCTTCCTGATGTACATCCTCGGCAGCGACGAGGTGTTCCGTATCGTGCGCGAACCGATGTCGCAACATTGGGGTGGGCTGCTCGCCATGGGCGTTTTCAGTGGTGCGTTCTATGGCAACTTCGCCTTCTTCCGTGAACAGGCCTGTACCACGGTGTGCCCCTACGGAAGGTTGCAAGGCGTACTCTTGGATCGCAAGAGCATCGTGATCGCTTATGACCATGTGCGAGGCGAGGCGCGGGGGTTGTTCCGCAAGGGCGAGGATCGCGCAGAGGTCGGCAAAGGCGATTGCATCCAATGCAGTGCTTGTGTCCACGTTTGCCCCACCGGGATAGATATTCGCAATGGTACACAACTAGAATGCGTGAATTGCACGGCCTGTATCGATGCGTGTGATCACATGATGACCAGCGTTGGTCTGCCCACTGGCTTGATCCGTTATGCGAGCGAAGAAGAAGTCGCGGAGAAGAAGCCGTTCCGTTTCAATGCCCGGTTGAAAGCATATACCGTTGTGCTCGTTGTGTTGATCGGGGCACTCACCACATTGATCGCCATGCGTACCGATACGGAGACCACCATTCTGCGCACACCGGGCATGCTCTACCAGACAAGGGAGGATGGTCGCATCAGCAACCTGTACGCGATCAAGACCGTGAACAAGACCCCGAACGATCTGCCATTGCGATTGGAACTGATGAATGTGAAGGGCGACATCGAGCTGATCGGCCGAACACTCGACCTGAAGGGCGGTGAACTCGGTCGAGCTGAAACCTTCATCATTCTGAGCAAGGATCAGCTCACCGGGATGAAGACGAAGGTCGTGGTCGGTATCTTCAGCGGCGATGAATTGCTGGAGGAGGTGAGTACCTCTTTCGTTGGACCCATCAATACCATAAGCCAATGAACTGGGGAAAAGGACTGGCCTTGGCACTGATCGCCTTCGCGGGCATGATGACCTGGTTCGTGGTGATGGCATCGCGCAACCCATCGCCCTTGGTGACCGAGGAGTACTACGAAAAGGAGTTGAAGTTCCAAGAACGGATCGATCATACTGAACGGGCGAATGCGCTCTCTTCCCCCGTACGCATAGCCGTTACCGCACAAGATCTGCGCTTGGAGTTCCCCGAAGAATTCCATGGAAAGGTCATCACCGGCGAGTTGACCCTGTTACGCCCCAACGACCCGCGTGCAGATCAGGTGATCACAGTGAACACGACCGGGATCTTCGAACGCGGCAACATGGAATTGTGGCCCGGTCGGTACAACGCATCGCTCGAGTGGACCGTGGATGGAACGCGGTACTTCACCGAAGAAAAGCTTGTGGTGCCATGAATCCCGTGCTCGCCGCAGCCTTCGTGCTTGGTTTGGCGGGCAGTGCGCATTGCATCGGTATGTGCGGCCCCATCGCCTTGGCCGTGCCTTCATCCTCGCCACGTTGGGGCGCTCGCTTGCTATCCACATTGATCCTGAACAGTGGCCGACTGTTCACCTATGCCCTGTTGGGGCTCGCTTTCGGTGCCTTTGGAACAGGATCGCGGTTGGCCGGTCTGCAACAAGGCGTATCCATCGCTGCGGGTGTCGTGTTGTTATTGTCGGTTGCCGTGCCGGGCGTGTTGGAACGTTGGCTACCACACGGCCGTGTCTCGCTCGTCATCGGTCGTTTGCGAAGCGTGCTCGGCAGGAACCTGCGCCGCACGGCACCCGAGGCCTTGTTCCTTTCCGGAGTGCTGAACGGACTGCTGCCTTGTGGCTTGGTGTATGCCGCTGCGATCGGTTCCACAGTTTCCGGTTCCCTTCTATCCGGAGTGGCCTTCATGGTGCTCTTCGGCCTAGGTACTTGGCCTGCCTTGGTGGCCGTGCGCATGGGCGGTGGCCTCCTAGGTACTGACTTTCGACAGTTCCTGCGTCGCACATCACCCTACCTTGTGAGCGCTGTAGCGGTACTGATGATCCTTCGAGGTCTCGAACTCGGTATCCCTTTCGTGAGTCCAGGAGAGATCACCCGACCGCTGCAAGCAACAAACTGTCATTGATCAACTCCAGTCCTGAGCAGAGTCCAAGGATCCACACCCATCTCGCTTTTCGCTCGGCGGAGAAGTGCCGGTCAACCCTCAACCTTTCAACTCGCCATAGCGCCTCGCGACGGCTCCCGCACGCCGAAGAAGTGCGGGACAAACCTCAACCATTCAACATGAGCACATCAACTGTCAACCGCGTCCACATCGGCGACCTCCACAACGATCACAAGCTTTGGCTGAATACCCTCGAATTCTGTAAGCAGGAGATCGATATCCTCGAACACCGCATGGAAGAGATCGTGAAGCGCAACACAGGCAAGGAGGTGATGGCCGAATTGGAGCACTTTCAGAACCAGTACATCCGTCAACGCGAAGTGATCGACGAACTACGTCACGATCTGAAGCAGCACGAGAATGAACTGGTCAAGGAGGCCATGGACCACCCTGTTGCGATCGACCACCGCCTTTTTGGGGACCATGCCGAGCAACGCGATGCCATGCATACATTCGAGAAACTCTACAACGAGCTGAAGGCCGAATTCATGCGATGGCTCGTCAAGCGCATGTGAGGCGTCAACGTGCGCAGGAAGTAGTTCTTTTTCCGGTATCGAATGCCGGAGGTGGTCTTTGCGGTCGACTTTTCTCCGCTGCGGTATTCGCTAGGATACCCACGCTGGGCTGCACTATCTGACATCTGGTTTTCTTCCAGCGGACTGACGAATGTCATCCGGTAGGCTGGGGCGCTCCGCTACGTTTGCTATTGCCCTTGCGCTTCTCGGAGAATGACCACGGACCCTATACGATCCATCGGCGAACTGGTGCGGGAACTGCTACGCCACCGCAATGTGAGCGAGTACCCCAAGCTCTTGGAACGGTATGCCGTGCCAGGACGTGATCTGGAAGCGTATTACCGTTGGAACTCACGGCACTATACGCGTACTTGCGTCCACCGGAATGAGGAGATCGAATTGCTCGTGATCTGCTACGAATCAGGTCAGAGCACCAGCATCCACGACTTCAATAGCCAGACCGCATGGATCTATCCCTTGGTCGGTGAACTCGTCGAGGAGCGTTTCGAACTCGGGCCAGGTGGCATCTTGGAACTCAAGAACGAAGTGTATCTGCAAACCGGGGATAGTGGGCATTTCACCAGTGGGAAGGGGATCCATCGGTTCAGCAATCGCGGTCCGGGCAGGGCCGTGACCCTCAATCTTTACGCCAAGCCCATGAGCAAGTGGCGGGTGTACGATGAGCGAACGGGCAGGTCCACGGTCTTGCCTGCTGGCCCACCTTGATGAAGAAGGTCGATATCTTGCCGCGCATGGAAGCGGAAGATCGCCCGGAGCAGGATATCGATATCGCACGCGTTGGCGAGCTTCTCTTCACAGCTGCTGCGGAAGGTCTGGTCGTTGTGGATGCAATGGGAAGCATCCGTATGAACAATCCCAGGCTGAATGACCTGTTCGGTTACAACGAAGGTGAGCTGAAGGGCCGTTCCGTGGACGAGCTCTTGCCGAACGCGCTGCGCGATCAACACGCGGCACATCGCACAGCCTACACCAAGCACCCCGTGCGGCGCAGCATGGGCATCAACATGGTATTGTTCGGGCAACGCAAGAACGGAGAGGTGTTCCCGGTGGAGGTGAGCCTCAACCACTTCAATATCGATGGAACACGCTACGTGATGGGGCTTGTTTCGGACATCACCTTGCGCAAGAAAGCAGAGGAAGAGCTGCATCAAACCAATCAGGAACTCGAGGAGCGCGTGGAGCAGCGTACGGTCGAATTGAAAGCTGCCGAGCAAAGTGTGCGCGAAGCCTTGGAGAAGGAGCGTGAGCTGCATCAGTTGAAAAGCCGGTTCGTGGCCATGGCAAGTCATGAATTCCGTACTCCACTCAGTACCATCATGAGCAGTGTTGACCTGATCGGACGGTACACCGAAGGGCAGGATAAAGTGGAGAAGCACGTAGTGCGCATCCGTAACAAAGTGCGCGAACTAACTGCCATGCTCAACGAATTCCTTTCTCTGGAACGGATCGAACAAGGCCATGTGCGGGTATCTCCGGTGGAAGTGGACATCGTACACCGCTGCATCGAACTCATCGAAGAGCTTCGGGGTCTCGCCAAACCAGGCCAATCCATTGACTACGATCATCATGGCGATGTGCGTACCGTGACCACCGACAGCCAGATGATCGGGCAGATCATTACCAACTTGGTCACCAATGCGGTGAAGTATTCGCCGGAGGATTCGGCCATCGCACTACGAACCAGCATCACCAACGGTGAACTGCATATCGTGATCCGTGATCACGGTATCGGGATCTCCAAAGAGGACCAGCAACACCTCTTTGAGCGTTTCTTCCGTGGAAGCAATGTGGTGACCATACAAGGCACCGGACTCGGATTGAATATCGTGAAGCGATACGTCGAATTGATGCAGGGTTCCATTAGCTTCACGAGCGAACCCGGCCATACCGTATTCAGTGTTACCCTGCCGCAGCACGTGGCCGCTTATTCCAACGAACCAAAACTCGGATGAGAACGATACTGTTGATCGAAGACGATGCCGATATGCGTGACAATACGGCCGAAATGTTGGAGTTGGCCAACTACCATGTACTGAAGGCAGAGAACGGGCGCCGCGGTGTCGATATCGCACGCAAAGAAAAACCGGACCTGATCATTTGCGACATCATGATGCCCGAACTCGATGGGTTCGGTGTGCTTTACATGCTGGGACGAGACCCGGCAACGGCAGATATCCCCTTCATTTTCCTGAGTGCAAAGGCGGAACGTGTCGATGTGCGCAAAGGCATGGAACTCGGTGCCGACGACTACCTCACCAAACCGTTCGAGGAAAGCGACCTGCTCAATGCCATTGAGGGGCGATTGCGCCGCTGTGTGCTTTTCCAAAAGGGTTTCGGTGCCGGCTTCGATGGCTTCAACAGTTTCATGGAACAAGCCCGGGGTTTGGATGCACTCAAGGACCTGAGCGCAGACCGAAAGACCCGCAAGGTGCCTGCCAAAGAGATCCTCTTCCACGAGGGGGATGAACTGCGCACCCTTCCCTACTTGGTGCGCGGAAAGGCCCGGACCTTCAAGATCAACAGCGAAGGCAAGGAATTCGTGACCGGCTTGCACACCGAAGGCGACCTCATCGGTCATATGGGTCTGCTGGAGAACGGCCATGCTCAGGACACTGCGGAGGCCATCGAAGAATGTGAGATCGCCACCGTGCCACGGGAGGATCTCATGGCCTTGCTCTATCGCGATCGTGATGTCAGCATCCGTTTCATCAAAATGCTGGCCAAGGATGTCCGGGAGAAGGAGGAACACCTGTTGCAGTTGGCTTATTCCAGTGTGCGCCAACGAGTGGCCCAAGCCATACTCCGATTGCACCAGCGGTATGCAAAGGTGAACGAACCCGGGATCGGCCTGAAGATCAGCCGGGAGGATCTGGCCACCATCGTAGGTGCAGCCACTGAATCCTTGATCCGCTGCTTGAGCGACCTGAAGCAGGATGGGCTTATCGCTTCCGAAGGTCGCGAGATCGTGATCCTGGATATGGCTCGCCTGAAGCGATTGGCCGAGCGCTGACCCGCCGCAGCTGCTGTTCGGGCTGGGAAGCAAGGCCCTCAACAGTATATTGTGCGAAAGTGCGGATCATGTGGCCCTTATCACCGCGTAGCCGCCGTCTACCTTCGGCGAGGCCGTTCGTGCAACCGAATGCGGTCATGTTGGTAGTGACTATGCGCATCCTAACCACTGCGGCCTTATCGATCATGGCCTGTGCTACCCTGTTCGCCCAGCCTCCGAATAGCTCGTGCTCAACGGCCGCGCTGCTCTGTGCTGGAACACCACTTAGCGGAACCAACACGGGTGCCGGTGGTGTTCCGGGCTTCTGCGCCGCTACCGATGCCATGGTCTGGTACACCTTCACCACGAATTCCATGGGTGGCCCGGTCAGCGTGGTCGTGAATGGGATCGATTGCGCCGTGTTGTCAGGAGCGGACAATGAACTGAGCGCCGTGATCCTCTCCGGCAACGGTTCTTGCACACTGACGGGATTCGTGGCCGTATCCGCGTGCGAACTCGGTGACGAACTGATCGAAGTGACCTCCCAATCCCTGCTGCCCGAGACCCGCTATTGGATCCTGATCGCCGGTGCCGTTAACAACGGTGCACTCACCCCTGCGCAATGCAGCTTCTCAGTGGATATCTCCGGACCCGGAGCGGATATCATCGGGGTGGACCTGAGCGCCGGACCCGACATCGAGATCGGCTCCGGGGAAAGCACCCAGCTACAAGGGATCAGTGTATCACCATTGAGTTGGTCTCCAACGGTCGGCTTGAGTGGCAGTGATATCCCGCAACCGATCGCCTCCCCGTCAAGCACTACCGTGTACACCATTACCAGTACCATCGCGGGGTGTACCTATAACGATGATGTTCTCGTGGTGGTGACCCGACGGGTGAACCCGCCGAACACCTTCACCCCGAATTCCGATGGCTGGAACGATCTGTGGGAGATCCCGGAGATCGCGGACTACCCGGGAGCGGAGATCATCATCCATGACCGTTGGGGCCAGGTGGTCCTACGCACCACCGGTTATCGCGAAGCTTGGGATGGGACCCACAACGGCGCGGCGTTGCCCGTGGGGACCTACTACTACCACATTCAATTGAATCAGCTCGAAGGCCGGTCGCCGCCGTACACGGGCTTTGTCACCATTGTGCGATGAACCTGCGCTGGGCCTTTCTCTTTCTGTTGGCGAGTGCCGGATCGGTGCGTGGCCAACAGATCGCGCAGTACTCGCAGTACGTGTTCAACCAATTCAGCATCAACCCTGCGGTCGCTGGGAGCAAGGATTGTCTGGACATGCGCTTGGGCTATCGCCAACAATGGGTGGGCTATCCCGGTGCGCCCACCACCGGTTGGATGAGCATGCACGGGTCCCTGAGGCCCAAGGGCAAACCCTTCCAAGCGAACAAGCACGGCATCGGTGCTTTCATCGAGGCGGATGATGCCGGCAACTTCGGCTACACCAGCTTTCTGCTCGCCTATGCGTACCACATTCAAATGTCCCGCAACTTCTTCCTGAGCATGGGGGTTTTTGCCGGAGCACGCCAAGTGAAACTGGCGGTCGGGGACATCACCCTTGGTAATTACAATGATCCGGTGGTGAACAGCAAGTCATCGGCCCTGGTCTATCCGGAGGTGACACCGGGCATCTGGATGTATGGGAAGAAGGGTTGGGCGGGTTTGTCCATTCAACAGATCCTCGGGAACAAGATGAAGGATGTGGGGGTGGATTCGCGTTTGGTGCGACACATCATGGCCAGTGGAGGGTACAAGTACCGGATCGGGCGCAAGACCGCCTTCATTCCCAGCGCCTTGATCAAGTTCGCAGGGGGGGCGCCGATAGCCTTCGATATCAACGCCATGGTGGAATGGAACCGCACGTATGGCCTCGGTCTGGGCTACCGCAATGGCGATGCCTTGGTGGCCATGATCAAGATCGGCTTCCTGCAGTATTTCCAATTCGGATACAGCTATGACATCACCACATCGCGGTTGCGAGTGGCGAGTTCCAATACCCACGAGGTGATCCTGGCGATCACACCGTGCAAGAAAGAGTCTGTGGGAAAACGCATGATCAGTTGTCCAGCCTTCGACTAGATGCTCGTGAAAAGAACCCATACCCTGTTCCAGTGTCTCCTGATCCTTCTCGGATCGGTCGCTTCCATTGCGGTACACGCGCAGTCCAAATTTTGGGTGGGAGGCTCCGGCGATTGGAACGATGGCACGCATTGGAGTAGTACGCAGAATGGCCCCGGTGGCGCTGGCGTTCCTCGGGTGAACGAGGATGTGGTGATCACATCGACCACGGTCACATCGATCACCTTACGGAATACCTCCTGGTGCAAGTCCCTTTCCATGGATGGCAATGCGGCACCCGTGCGGATGGTCGGTAGCGCTGCGGCGGATATGAACATCGCAGGGGGGTGGTCCATGCAAGGTGATGTGGCTTGGAATGCGACCGGACCGATCAATTTGGTGGTGCGGCACGAAGGCGTGGAACTGGACCTGCGTGGAAGGCCGATCGCTGCGGACATCCTCTTCAATGGCAATGGGTCATGGTCCGTGATCAGCGACCTGAAGACCACCGGTGATCTGCGCCTGCAGCAAGGAACCTTGATCGGTAATCAAGCGCGGATCGATGCAAGGGAACTTCGGGTCGAAGGCCGTGGACAAAAGGAATTCCTTGCCGGTAATGCCATGGTGTTCCTTCGCTCAATTCCGGATGCTTCTGCCCTGAATGGCGTGTTGCGCCCTGCGGGTTCCTTTTTAGTGGTGCAAGATGAAGTAAGGTCTTGGGGAGTGGATGCTCCGTCAGATGGCGAAGTGGATCGGGACATCAATGTATGCGGAACCGGTCCTGGGCAGATCCCCTTTACCGTGAATGCACAGTTGATCTCCAATTTCAACGGATTCGGTGTGCGCTGCCGTGGAGAATGTAACGCCACCGTGACGGTTTCTGCCAGTGGTGGAAGTAACAACTTCACGTATTCATGGTTGTTCGGTGGACCGCCCAGTATGACTTGGACAACGGCCTGCGGAGGCCCTCAATTGGTGGTCGTTACGGATGTGGGTCAAGGGATCTCTTGTCCAGCCCAAGTGAACGTGACCGAACCCGGGCCGGTTGGCGTGATCTTCTTCGGCCAAGGAACACCACCAAGCTGTGCTGGTGTGTGCGATGGTACGCGCACCGCTTTGGCCATCGGTGGTGTGTCACCGCATACCTACAGTTGGAACAACGGAGCGGGTACGAACTCCTCTTTCAATGCGCTGTGTGCAGGCTCGAACACCTTGCGCATCACCGATGCCAACAACTGCATCTTCGATACCACCTTCGTCTTCAACCTCGCGCCCATCGCGCCGAACCTCACCTTCACGAATGCCGGTTGTTTTGGGGAATGCGATGGAACGGCCACCGTAGCTCCGACCGGTGGAACAGGTACCCTGACCGCGACTTGGGGGCCGGGAACCATCACCGGACAAGGGACCTTTTCGGCGACTGAATTGTGCGCAGGGGACTACAGCGTTACGCTCGCCGATGCCAACGGTTGCGATACCACGCTGACATTCACCATCGCCGAGCCGCCACCGATCCTGGTGAGCGTGACCACGACACCGGCGAGTTGTTCGGGCTCCTGTGATGGTACGGTCGATATCGTTCCGAGTGGTGGGGTGGGACCTTATGGTTTCCTGTGGTCGCCTGAACCGGGTACCGGACAAGGCACCGCGAACGTCACCGGACTTTGTGCGGGTTTCTACACCGTGCTCGTCACGGATCAACCCACGGGCTGCGATACGTTGATCTCCATCATCATCGATGCACCACCCGCCTTCATGGTGCAAGGCGCGGTCACCGATGCGACCTGTTCGAATACCTGCGATGGAGAGATCACTCTTACGGTATCGGGCGGATCGCCGGGATACACCTTCTTGTGGGTGCCCACACCACCGAGCGGACAAGGATCACCAACGATCACTGGCCTTTGCCCCGGTCCATATGATGTAACAGTGACGGACATTGCAGGCTGCGACACTACCGTGAATTTCGTCGTGAATGCGCCGCCTCCCATTGCTGTGGCGCTCACGACGACGGATGTGACCTGTACTGGGGTTTGCGATGGAACGGCCATGGCCGATGTTTCCGGCGGAGTGCCGAACTACACCTACCTGTGGTCACCATCACCCGGCGCTGGACAAGGCACCGCGAATGTCACCGGACTTTGCGCAGGGCCGCACACCTTGCTGGTTACGGACAACAACGGGTGCGACACCACCCTCAACTTCACTATTCTGGAACCGTTGCCGCTCACGGCCACACCGAGCCAGACCGATGTGACCTGTGGCACATTGTGCGATGGAACGGCTTCCGTGGTGGTAGCCGGTGGAACGCCCGATTACACCTACCTCTGGAGTCCCGGATCGCCAACGGGCCAAGGCACCGCATCGGTAAGCGATCTCTGCGCAGGCAACTACCAAGTGCTTATCACCGATAACAATGGATGCACCCTGACGCAGGTGTTCACCATCCTCGAGGCGGCTCCCATTCTGATCTCGCTGCAAATGACACCGGCGAGCTGCCCGGGTGTTTGCGATGGAACAGCAGGCGTGATCGCGAGTGGCGGGGCAGGAGGCTTCATCTACCTCTGGGCACCGCAGCCGGGCGCAGGCCAGGGCACGGCCAACGTGACCGGTTTGTGTCCGCAGGCCTATTCACTCACCGTTACCGATGCGGTGGGTTGCGATACCACCATCTCCTTCACCATCACCGCGCCACCGCCGATCGAACCCAATGCCACCGTGAACGATGCGACCTGCGCAGGCGATTGCAATGGCTCCATTGACCTCGCTCCAACCGGAGGTTCTGGTGTGTTCAGCTACAACTGGGAACCGGCTCCACCCGTTGGGCAGGGTACTGCGAATGCCAGCGGCTTGTGCGCTGGCGATTGGATGGTGACGATCACCTCCGGCGCGTGCGATACCACCATTACGCTTACGGTGAATGAGCCCCCGCCGATCATTGCATCGATCGCGACCACGGATGCAAGTTGTGCCGGTGTGTGCGACGGAACCGCAACAGCGACCGTAAGCGGTGGCGTACCGGGCTACACCTTCCTCTGGTCTCCTGCACCTGGTGGTGGACAGGGAACGACCGATGCGACCGAACTTTGTGCAGGGCCGTACACCTTGCTGATCACCGATGCGAATGGCTGCGACACCACCTTGAACTTCACCATTCTGGAGCCGCCACCGTTGCAGGTCACTCCATCCCAGACCGACCTTACCTGTAGCGGCACTTGCGATGGAACGGCTTCCGTGCTGGTTTCCGGCGGATCACCAGGATACACCTACCTGTGGTCGCCCGGTTCACCGAACGGCCAAGGAACACCGTCAGTTACCGATCTCTGTATTGGTGACTATGCTGTGCTGATCACGGACTTGAGCGGCTGCACCATCACCCAGCAATTCACCATTGGCGATGAAGTGCCCATCACGCTTTCGCTGCAATTGACTCCTGCTTCATGCAGCAATGTTTGCGATGGTGCGGCAGGCGTGATCGCTGGAGGCGGGCTGCCGAACTACATCTATTTCTGGGATCCGGCACCTGGCGCTGGACAAGGAACGGCTTCCGTAACGGGGTTGTGCCCACAAGCCTATTCACTTACCGTTTCAGATGCGGCAGGCTGTGATACCACAGTATCCTTCACCATTACATCACCACCGCCGATCCTGTCAAATGCGACGCAGACCGATGTGACCTGCGCAGGTGAATGCAACGGGACCATTCTCACGGCACCCACTGGTGGGAACGGAACGTACACCTACAACTGGGTCCCACAGCCTCAGTTCGGCCAAGGAACACCCAATGCCGGTGGGCTCTGTGCTGGCGATTGGTCGTTGACGATCACTTCGGGAGGCTGCGATACCACCATCACCTTCACCATTCTTGAGCCGTTGCAGCTGGAGCCGACCTTGGAAACGACCGACGTGAGTTGTGCAGGCGATTGCAACGGGACCTGCTCCATTCCTGTGATCACTGGCGGTACGGCCCCTTATGCGTTCCTCTGGGCACCTGCCCCTGGCTCCGGACAAGGAACACCAAATGTGACCGACCTGTGTGCGGGTGTATACACGGTCACCGTTTCCGATGCCGCAGGATGCGATACCACACTGACCTTCGAGATCCTTGCTCCACCACCTATCCTGCCCGGCTTGGTGACCACACCAGAAACCTGCGCTGGGCCGTGTACCGGAACTGCGACCGTTGCTCCTTTGGGTGGCACTGGACCGATCATAGCGAACTGGCAACCGGCGCCGGGTGGCGGACAAGGCACGTTCCAAGCGATCGGCTTGTGTTCCAACGTCGCATACGAGGTGACGCTGACCGATGCGAACGGGTGCGATACGACCTTGGCATTCACTATTTTGCCAAGTGCGGATATCCTTCCTAACAGCAGCAGCACACCGACATCGTGCAACGGAACCTGCGACGGCACTGCAACCGTTGGGCCGACCGGTGGCGTTGAACCCTATACCTATCTGTGGTCACCTCCACCGACGACCGGTCAGAACACGCCTACTGCTTCGGGTTTCTGCGCGGGTCCGGTGCAGGTCACCATTACGGATGCCACGGGCTGCTCGATCGTTGCACAGGTCCTGATCACCGAGCCGCCACCACTCATTGCATCAGCCGAGCTCACGAACCCGCCTTGCGCTGGGATATGTGATGGCTCCGTGGTACTTACCACGACCGGTGGGCAAGGAGCACTCACATTCCAGTGGTCTCCGCAGCCCCCTGCGGGCCAAGGCACCAATACCATTACGGGGCTTTGTGCCGGTACGTGGAATGTGGTCGTGACCGATGCGCTCGGGTGCTCTTCCACCGGTTCGTACAACACGGTCGAACCAGCCCCTCTTACGCTGACTGTGGCAACAACACCGAGCCAATGCCAAGTTTGTATAGGAACGGCAACAGCCACATTCGGTGGAGGAACTGGATCCGTTGGGATCGAATGGACCAATGCACTGAACGTGGTGGTGGGTTCCACCGAGACGCTGAATGGACTTTGTGCTGGTCTATATACCGCCACGCTTACCGATGACAATGGCTGTTCGTTGCAGCGCACGGTATTGATCACCGACTCGGATGGTGAGGAGATCGTGACCGTGGATGGCATCACCAGTTGCCCCAATACGTGCGACGGAATGGTGAGCGTTGCGTTCAACTGTGTGGATGGTCCGTGTACCATCGCATGGACCGATGCCATGGGCAACGACCTCGGCAACTCCACCAACACGGTTTCTGGCTTGTGCCCTGGGGATTACTACGTTTCCGTAACGAATGCATCGGGTTGTGTCACCATCGATACCGCAGTGGTCGATGTGCCGGTCACAGTGACCTTGAACGTCAGTTCATCGCCGGTCAGTTGCTCTGGGGAATGTGACGGTAGCGCTACCGTAGGCATCGTGGGTGGCACACCAGCCTTCACCTTCACATGGGTTCCGGAACCGTTCGCAGGACAAGGAACGCCTTCCGTATCCGGACTCTGCGCCATGGTCTATGAGCTTTCCGTGGAAGATGGTGCTGGTTGCATCACCACACAAGAGGTCTTGATCACCGAACCTGCGCCTTTGGCCCTGTTCAATTCCATTGTGATCGGCACCGCATGTGCCGGCGTGTGCGATGGCAACATCACCTTGCTTGTAACCGGCGGTACGGGCAATTACGACTATCAATGGACACCCGCGCCTGCTGCTGGGCAAGGCTCTTCCGCAGCCTTCGGTTTCTGTGCAGGCAATGTTTCCGTGCTGATCACGGATGACAACGGATGTACGCTCGCACGAACATTCGTCATCACGGAACCAGCGCCATTGCAAGCCTCCGCGACCAGCACACCAAGCAGTTGTCCGAATTGCGATGGCACAGGATCCATCACGGTCCAAGGTGGAACGCAGCCGTACACCTTCAGTTGGTTGGTGGGCGGTGTGGAAGTCAGCACGGATCAAGCTCCGGTAGGTCTGTGCGGCGGGGTCTACTCCGTTACTGTGAGGGATGCTTTCGGTTGTTTCGTTCAACTCGTGGTTCCTGTTCCGGATGGAAGTGCTGAAGTGTTGGAGACCATGGATGGCATGAAGCTTTGTTCCAGTGCGTGTGATGCTGTGGTGTCCGTGAGTTTCAACTGTAGCGTGGATCCGTGTACCATTGAATGGACGGATGCCGACGGTAACGTACTGGCCCAAGATGTGACCACGTTGACCAACCTCTGCGAAGGAGTGTACACGGTCCAAGTCACGAACGGAAGTGGCTGCGTTGCGTTGGCGACCGCCTCGGTCTCGCCTTCCATCACCTTGGTCCCGAATATCAGCAGTTCCCCTGTATCCTGTAACGGTGTTTGCGATGGGTCCGCTACGGTCGGGCCGTTCGGAGGTATTGAGCCATACACATTCGTGTGGTCGCCGGAGCCGATCGTTGGGCAGGGTACGCCGCAAGTCACGGAACTCTGCGCTGGTGTCTATGAAGTGCTGATCTCCGATTCCATTGGTTGCGATACAACGGTCTCCGTGCTGATCCTAGAACCGACCCCCATCGTGCTGGACGCCGTGGTCACCAATGTGGCATGCAACGCCACGTGTACGGGAAGCATCATCGTTGCACCGTCCGGTGGTGCTGGAGGGTACTCTTTCGTCTGGACACCGGCCCCTCCCAATGGTCAAGGTAGCAACGGCGCTTTCGACCTGTGCCCGGGGGACTATGAGGTGGTCGTTACCGATGGCAGTGGATGCTTTGTGACACGCTCGTGGACGATCTCCGAGCCTCCGGCACTTGTGCTTTCCGGTGGATCCATCCCAAGTGAATGCGGCCAATGCGATGGTGAGTCCTTCGTGGAAGCTGTGGGCGGGACCGACCCATACACCTATCTCTGGACCACGACCGCAGGAGTCTTCGGCACCACGGACAGTCTGCAAGGCTTGTGCGCAGGACTCTATACCGTTCTCGTGACCGATGCCTTGGGATGTTCCGCATCCTTACTGGTTCCGGTACAGGATCGTAATGGAGAAGTGACAACGACCGTGGATGACACCACGAGTTGTCCGGGTATCTGCGATGGTTCGGTACAAGTGGTGCTGAATTGCGGTACGCCTGCTTGTACCGTGGCTTGGTACGATGCGGCCGGTAACGATCTTTTCGTGGATACCGAAGTGCTTTCCCCTGTTTGTGCCGGCGATTACCTCGTGTTGGTCACCAACGGGATCGGGTGCATCACGGTGGATACTGCCCACGTCTCTGAACCCGACCCGATCATTCCGAACTTGAGTACCACTCCGGTCACCTGTTTCGGCGATTGCGATGGAACAGCTACCGTTGGCCCCACTGGTGGGTTCGCGCCCTACACGTTCAACTGGGACCCCGAGCCGGGTGTGGGTCAGGGAACACCACAAGCGGAAGGACTTTGCGCGGGTACCGCAACTGTCACCATCACCGATGATGCGGGCTGCACACTCGAAGTTCCAGTGCTCATCCTAGGCCCGGAACTCTTGACCGCCGATGTGCAGGTCCTCCCGATCACGTGCAACGGAGCATGCGACGGTTCCATCGTTGTTACGCCACAAGGCGGTAATGGGGGATATACCTTCAACTGGACCCCGGAACCCCCGAACGGACAAGGCAACAATGCTGCCCTGGACCTGTGTGCGGGTGATTGGACCGTGCAGATCACCGATGTGAATGGATGTGACACCACGATCACCATCACCTTCACTGATCCGCCCTTGCTCGAAGTGCAGTTGACCACCACGGACAACGCCTGCTTTGGGGATTGCATCGGCACGGCGACAGCAGTGATCACCGGTGGCGTGGAACCGTACACGATCATATGGACGGATGGTTTTGGGGATACCATCGCACTGGACACTACCATGATCGGTGGCCTCTGCGTGGGCAACTATGTGTTGAACACCACCGATGCGAACGGCTGCACAGTGGCCTTGCCATTCGCGATCACCGAGAACACGGCGATCGATGCTGCACTTGTTTTCCTCGGCGAGACATGCAATGGACCATGCGATGGAATGGCCAGCGTTTCGCCTTCCGGGGGTGTTGGCCCGTACACCATCGTTTGGGGACCGGAGCCGATCAATGGCCAAGGTGATGAACAGATCACCGGACTGTGTGCGGGCAACTACACCGTGACGATCACCGATCAGTTGGGATGCGATACTACATACGCCTTCACCTTGCTGCCGTATGCCCCGATCGTGGATGATCCGCAGGTGACGGATGTGCAGTGCAACGGCGCTTGCGATGGAACCGTGGTCACTAACGTTGTTGGAGGTATCGGAACGCTGGACTTTGTATGGAGTCCGGAACCGGGCACTGGTCAAGGCTCTGGATCCGCTGCGGAACTATGTCCGGATGCCTATACCCTCACGGTCACGGATGCGGTAGGGTGCGACAGTGTTTTCATGTACACCATCACCGAACCGAACATCCTTGCGTTGACCATCGATCTGAATACGCCGGCCAGTTGTACCAATGCGGAGGATGGCGCACTGGGAGTTACGGTCTTCGGTGGAACCCCGAACTACACGTTCGAATGGTCGGGTCCAGGTGGTTTCACTGCGGTCACGGAGGATATTGCGCAGTTGGATCCGGGTGTGTACGTGTTGACGGTGACCGACCTCAATGGTTGCACGGTAGATACCACGGTCACTGTGGATGCGCTGATCACCGTAGTGGCGGATGCGGGTGCGGACCAAGTCGCTTGTATCGGGACAGAGGCCACACTGGACGGTTCCAACAGTACTGGTGCGGTCACCTATTCTTGGACCGACGACCAAGGCAACGTCATTGGGATCAGACCGACCGTGACCATCCCAACAGGGGCAGCAGGCGATGCGGTGTATACACTCACGGTGACCGATGGTCCCTGCTCATCCACCGACCAGATCACCGTTACGACACTGGCATTGCCGATCGCGAATGCGGGCTTGGACCACACCATTTTCCTATCGGAAACGGTGACCCTTGGCGGAGCTCCGACCGGTCCGATCGGTTCCACCTTCACGTGGCAACCGGATACCTTGGTGAGCAATTCTACGGCAGCAAACCCGACCACCTCGCCTTCGGTGACCACGTGGTTCGGCCTAACAGTAGTGGGGCCGAACGGTTGTGTGGATACCGATTCGGTGCTTGTGACCGTGGTCCCCACCGTGGTGATCCCCACCGGCTTCACACCGAACAGCGATGGCCGGAACGATGCTTGGGTGATCGACTTCATCGACCTCTTCCCGAATTGTGAGGTGGAAGTGTACAACCGTTGGGGTGATCAACTCTTCCGCAGTGTGGGCTACAAGCAACCGTGGGATGGCAAATACCGCGATGGCTATGTCCCCGTGGGTACCTACTACTACGTGATCGAGCTCAACGACGAGCGTTTCTCTGAACCGTACACCGGCCCGCTTACCGTGATCCGTTGAACCATGCTCGCCATCCGCCACACCCTCCTCTTGCTGTCGATCATCCTGGTCGCACAGGTCGATGCACAGCAGCTGCCCCAATTGACGCAGTACCAGTTCAACGATTACGTGGTGAACCCCGCTGTTGCCGGTAGCCGCCCGTTCTTCGAGATCCGGAGCGCACACCGCTACCAATGGGTGGGGATCCAAGATGCACCCCGTACTTTCACCTTCAGTGGATCCAGTCCAGTGGGCGAGAAGATGGGGGTGGGCGGCTACATCTTCACTGATATCGTCGGGCCGACCAGACGCACAGGCTTTCAATTCTCCTATGCGTACCACCTCAAGCTCACACAGGACATCAAACTATCGCTCGCGGTTTCTGCCGGAATGTTGCAATTCCTGATCGATGGGTCCAAGATCCAATTCCACGATCCCGGCGACCCGGTATTGGATGAACAATTGCGTGGGGATCTGCTACCCGATGCCAAGTTCGGGTTCTACCTGTACGGCGAGCGTTTCTGGTTCGGCGCTACCGCCCCACAGCTGCTCCAGAACAAGGTCTATTTCTTGGATCAGGCTTCCACCCTCAGTCGCATGGAAGATCACTATTACATGATGGGTGGTTACCGCTTGCCCATCGGTGATGATTGGCGTGTGGAGCCTTCCTTCCTCTTGAAGTACACGACACCCGTTCCGCTCAAGATCGATGTGACCGCCACGATCCGCTACAAGGACACCTTCTGGTTGGGTGCTGGGTTCCGCACCAACGATGCCTATTCAGCCATGGTGGGCTATTGGCTCAAGAAGACCTTCCAGTTCGGGTACTCCTATGACATCATCACGTCCAACCTCCAGAATTACAGCACGGGAACCCACGAAGTGATGCTGGCCGTGACGATCGGGAAGGACCCTGCGACAAGGGAGGTCGTTGTGCCATAGGCAACGTCAAGCGCTTTCAGCCTGTCCTAGCCGTGACCGAACACGTTCGATGACGTCGAAATTGGTCGAATGAATCATGGTCACTGTCGATCATTCAAGTTCAAGACCTTGTGAACATTGGCGTTGGGCGCGTGAACGGGCGTAAATTGCCAGCCCCTCTTACCAAGCAGAACCAGATCGAGCGTGGAGCTACTCCTTCCTAATCTATTCGTACGTGCAGTGCTCCGGTCTTTTGCCGGTGCGCTCTTGTTCGCGTTCGCATTCCAGGCCGTCGCTGCCGATGCCGGCACGGATGGAACGGCCGTGTTCTGCAATACGGGTGGGAATGCACAACTCATCGATTCCTTGGGAGGCACCCCTGACCCTGGCGGCACCTGGGTCGGTCCCAACGGTGCCCATTCCGGTGTCTTCATTCCGGGTTCGGACCCTGCCGGTGTGTACACCTACACCGTCATTATGGCACCTGATCCGCCTGCTTCCGCTACGGTCACCGTCACGGTACATGCTCAGCCTAGCGCCGGTATAAGCGGTTCGCATACGGTGTGCGTGAACGACCCATCCTTCAACCTCACCGCCCATTTGGGGGGTGTGATCACACCGGGTGGTGTTTGGACCGATCCTAGCGCGATGGTGGTCACCGCTACGTTCACACCGGGCACCTCTCCCGCAGGGATCTACACCTACACCGTTACCGGAACACCGCCGTGCATCGTCGCCTCCGCAACTGTTACGGTGACCGTCAACGCCCTGCCCAACGCCGGCGGCAATGGTTCGCACACGGTGTGTAGCAACAGTGCGCCTTTCGATCTCTTTACACACCTCACCGGTTCACCACAGAACACCGGTGCATGGACCGGCCCTAGTGCAACACCGGTCCCGGCCATGTATACGCCGGGTACTTCGGCCCCAGGGGTCTATACGTATACCGTTCCCGGCACAGCGCCTTGTCCGTCCGCCTCCGCCACCGTAACGGTCTCCCAGACCACTGCCCCGAACGCTGGGGTCAGTAGGAGCATCTCGGTCTGTAGCGATGAAGCATCGTTCGACATGCGGCTTCGCTTGAACGGAACACCAGATGTCGGCGGGTCATGGACCGGCCCTGGGGGAGCACACGGTCCCATGTTCGACCCCGCAGTTGATGTAACCGGTCCGTATGTGTACACGGTAACGGGAGCCTCTCCATGTGCGGATGCTTTGGCTACGCTGACGATCACGGTTCGGCAAGCGCCGGATGCGGGTGCAGATTCATCGGTAACGCTCTGTAGCACGGACGGGATCTACGCCTTGTTCAGTGCATTGCCCGGTGCGGATGTTGGTGGTTCTTGGTTGGATCCGATCGGTGCTGCGCATTCTGGCAACTTCGATCCGGCAACGGGGCTGACCGGTGACTATACCTATACCGTTGCAGGTCAATCACCTTGTACCGCTGATATGGCCACGGTGCAGGTCACGGTGAACCCAGCGCCCAATGCGGGAACCGGAGTAGCTGTGGTGCGTTGTTCCAACGATCCAGCGTTCGGTCTATTCGGTCAACTCACCGGGTCGCCGATGAATGGTGGAACCTGGACCGGACCGTCTGGTCCACATGGCACGCAATTCACCCCGGGCACGGATCCGCCGGGAGACTACATCTACACGGTTCCCGGTGTTCTGCCTTGCGCCAATGCGACGGCGGTGGTGAACGTCTCCATCGTTGCGGCACCGAATGCGGGCACCGATCACGACACCACCGTATGTGGCAACGATGCGGCATTCGATCTTTTCGCTTTGTTGGGCGGAACACCGGATGCCACCGGATCCTGGACCGCACCCGGAGGTGGGGCAACAACGGCCACATTCACCCCAGGAACAAGTCCTGAAGGGATCTATACCTACACCGTTGCGGGTACCTCACCATGTTCCAATGCGCAAGCCACCGTTACCGTGGATGTGATCGCACCACCGAACCCCGGAACGAACGGTTCGATCACTGCATGCAGCAGCGAAGGGTCGGTGGATCTGTTCACTTATCTGGGTGGCACGCCAGCGAATGGTGGAACATGGGCTATGCCCGATGGTACGCCACACAATGGAACGTACTTGCCCGGATCGCAGCCCGGTGGCAACTACACCTACACCGTGCAGGGTAATGCGCCATGTACCAGCCGTTCCGCTGTGGTGCAAGTGGTGCGCGTGATCGCCCCGAACGCTGGCACTGACGGAACCATCACCGTGTGTAGCACCAATGGTCCTTTCCCGTTGATCTCCGTCCTCGGTGGTTCGCCGAACGGGACCGGTTCGTGGTTGGGGCCAACGAACGCACCTGATAGTGGCACTTTCGATCCAGCCACAAGTGCGCAAGGCCAATACAAGTATGTGGTCGTTGGTACCTCGCCGTGTGTGAACGATACCGGTTTCGTGACCGTCACGGTGCATCAAGCGCCGAATGCAGGCCAGAATGCCTCTGTTCTCGTGTGTAGTAGCGCAGTTCTATTCAACCTGATCGACTCATTGAATGGAACCCCGAATGCCGGAGGTACATGGACCGACCCCTCCTCAGGATCCAGCGATGGGGTCTTTGTGCCGGGCACATCGATCCAAGGGGGCTACACGTATAGCGTTGCGGGGCAAACTCCGTGTCTCGCTGCCAGTGCAGTGGTCGTTGTGAATGTGAACAGGCAACCCATCGCAGGCACCAGTGCGACCGTGACGCGTTGTTCCACCGATGGCCCTGTGGACCTGTTCACGCAACTGGGTGGCACTCCGGATGCAGGTGGGTCATGGAATGGACCGGGCGGTGCAAGTTCAGGTGTCTTCATTCCCGGAACGAGCCAGGCTGGTGCCTACGTGTACACAGTAAGCGGAACAGCACCTTGTACCAATGCAACGGCCACCATCACCATGGTGGTGAACCAAGCGCCGAATGCAGGAACAGGCGGAACCCTAACGATCTGCCAAGGAACCGCTTCCGTTGATCTCTTCACCGGGCTTACCGGCACACCGGACCTCACGGGTGTTTGGACCGAATTGACCACCACCGGCCAGTTGAGCGGTAACTTCTTCAATCCGGGAGCATCACCTCCAGGTAATTACGACTTCCTGTACACCGTTTCGGGCATTGCTCAATGTGGGGATGCTACCGCTACGGTGCGTGTCACCATCGTTCCGATCCTTGAAGCCGGAAGCAATGGCACACTCGCAGCCTGCCGCACCAACACCCAAGTGAACCTCTTCACCGGACTGGGAGGTGGTCCTCAACCCGGTGGGCAGTGGATCGATCTCAGTGGTGTGGGCTTGGCCTTGAATGGACAGTATCTGAATGCCACCATGGTCGCTGCGGGGACCTATCAGTTCCGCTATCGTCTTTCGGGAATCGCCGGTTGCGATTCGGATTCTTCCATGGTAACAGTGACCGTGGTTGCAGCTCCGAACGCTGGGACCAACGGAAGCACCATCGCGTGCGGGGACGCGACTAATTTTCCCTTGTTCCCTTTCTTGGGTAACGATCCTAGCACGGGTGGAAGCTGGTGGCGCGATGCAAGTTTCACAATACCCTTTTCGGGAACGTATAGCCCGCTAACAGATGACCCAGGTACGTATTATTATAGGGTAAGTGGGCTGGCTCCTTGCTCCGCCGCTAGTGCTTCCGTGGTGGTCCAAGAGGTCCAACCCGCGAATGCTGGCCAAGATGCACCCAGTTTGGTTTGCTCTAACAGCACACCGTTCAACATGACCCAGGCCTTGGGGGGAACACCGGACCCGAACGGCACCTGGTTCTTCAATGACCAGAACCATGGCGTACTCTTCGTTCCCGGCCTCGATTGGCAAGGGATCTATGAGTACCGTGTTCCAGGGGGCTTTCCATGTACTCAGGACATCGCATACTTGAATGTCTCTGTTACTCCAAAGGCCATTGCCGGCCTCAATAGTTCAACAACCGCTTGCTCCGGCGATGGACCCTTCCTGTTGTTCGATGCCTTGGGTGGTTCACCGGATAATGGTGGATCGTGGTTGGATGGAAACTTCGTTTCGACCTCCGGCACCTTCATTCCCGGTACCACAACTCCGGGCAACTTCTATTACGTGGTCATTGGTACCGCGCCGTGCATCAATGACACTGCACTCGTTTCGGTGTTCGTGGACCCTTCACCCAATGCGGGTACTCCGGGTGCTGCATCCTTGTGTGCCAATGGCCCTATCGTGAACTTGTTCTCTTACCTAGGCGGAACTCCTGATCCGTTCGGTACGTGGGTCGGCCCTCCGCCCGGAAACTTGCCGTTCAATGGTCAGTTCAACCCTGCGACTTCGGCTCCCGGACTATACACCTATACGGTTACGAATTCCTGCGGCTTCGATGTCTCAACGGTAAGTGTTCAAGTGAGCCAACCGGCCAACGCGGGTTGCTCTGCTTCCACGACAGTTTGCAGCTCAGACCAAGCGTTCGCCATGGTGGAGCTTCTTACCTGCAACCCCGCGTTGAACGGTACGTGGGTCGGTCCATTGCCGAACCTTACGCCGGTGACCGGGGTGTTTGCGCCCGGCGGGATGAACCCTTCCGTACCCGGCACTTATCGGTATACGGTTTCTGGGGTGGGGGCTTGCCCAAGCGTATCCACCACACTGAGTGTTGTGGTGAACCCGGCTCGGTATGCCGGCAACGACGCTTCTGTTTCTTTGTGCAGGTCCGATGGGGTATTTCAGTTATTCCCCCTTCTGGGACCTGCTGCACAAGCTGGTGGTTCTTGGTTCTTCAACTTGTTGCCACATACACCGTCCATTCAGCCATCCGTTGATGTAACGGGGACGTATACCTATGTCGTGTATGGTCTGGCGCCTTGTCAGAACGATACGGCGAGGGTGTTCGTGCAGATCTCACAGCCGGCCAATGCGGGTACGGATGGATTGATCCAAGTGTGCAGCAATGCGCCCTTATTCCAATTGATCAACTCGCTTACCGGTGGTCCCGCTCTGAACGGTAATTGGTTCGACCCTTTCGGTGTTGCATTCACAGGCATCTTTACGCCGGGTACGGATCAAGGAGGCGTCTATAAGTACCGTGTCCCAGGTAACGGCGGCTGTCCGGCAGATTCGTCGTTCGTAACGGTGATCCAAAGCGATGCCGTGGATGCCGGTGATCCCGGAGGTCAAGTGGTCGTGTGCAGCAACGCTCCTGAATTCGAGTTGTTCAACTACTTGAATGGTACCCCGCAGTCGGGTGGGGACTGGTACGATCCGAATGGTGTGGCGTTCACCGGAACTTATTTCCCGGGACTTTCTCTGCCAGGAGTGTACAAGTACAAGCGGATCGGAACGGCTCCTTGTGCGAGTGATTCGGCTACGGTCACGGTCTTCCAGAGCACCGCGTCCAACGCCGGTATCAACACCTTGGCGGAGATCTGTTCATCTCAAAACCCCGTGCCGCTCATTGGTCTGCTTGGGGGTTCGCCGGACAACAATGGAACGTGGACATTCAATGGGGACGAGCACGGTCCATTCTTCGATCCTGCTATCGACATAGGTGGGGCATACATCTACACAGTACCCGGTCAAGCCCCTTGTCCTACAGCGATCGCCCAGGTCAGTATCACCTTGAACCAAGCGCCGCGTGCAGGGACCGATGGTTTCATTACAGCTTGTGCGGGATCCACGTCGGTGGGCCTGTATCCTGCATTGAACGGAAACCCGACCACCGGTGGAACCTGGACCACGGGCTGTGCCCAAGGCACGTTGACCAATGGCGTGTTCGATGCAACGGGCATGTTGGCGGGTTCGAGTTGCACCTTCACCTATACCCATGCTGCTGCGGGACCCTGCCCATCGGTCTCTGCTCAGGTCACGGTTACCATAGTGGATGCGCTCGATGCGGGTGAGGACGGATCCATGCAAGCCTGCTGGGGTCAGGTCGTTAACCTCTATGAACAGCTTGGAGGAACACCGCAGACCGGGGGCAGCTGGAACAACGTGGACGGTGCCACTGGCGTGATCGGTGGGTTCTTCAATACCGGTGCCGTGGCTTCCGGGACCACATGGCGATTCGATCATATACTTCTCAGTTCCGGAGGATGTGTGCCCGATACCGCACGGGTCACAGTTGAAGTGTTGGATGGCCCGAACGCAGGTTGCGGTGGCCCTGCTTCGATCTGCTCTTCCTCCGCAGCCGTGAGTTTGCCGACTTACGTGGGTTGTGAACCGGATGGTGGTGGCTTTTGGCTTGGCCCGGACTTGCAGCCACATAGTGGCTCCTTCGTTCCGGCAACGAGTCAGGTAGGTGTGTACCGGTATGTGGTGGAAGGCTTCGGGGCTTGTCCTTCAGATACTGCTTATGTACCTGTTAGCCTGACCCAAGCGCCGAATGCGGGCAGTGATGCGAACCTCTCGATCTGCTCCTCGGATGCGTTCATAGATATGTTCACACTGCTGGGGCCCGATGCGCAACCGGGAGGAAATTGGATCTACGTGACCGGAGGCAGCCTTCCACACTCCAGCATCTACAACCCTGCGATCGACTTCGAAGGGACCTACCGTTATCGCGTTTCAGGGCAGCCCCCCTGTGGGCAGGTCGATGCCTACGTGAATGTCACCGAACCGCAAGCGCCGAACGCGGGTGTAGCCCCACCACCTTTTTCCCTCTGTACCAGCCAAGATCCGGTGGACATGCGGAGTTATCTCGGCCCGCAGGCTGCGAGCAACGGTACGTGGACCTTTGTTACCGGTGGCGATACTCCACACGGAACCTTCTTCGATCCAGGGAGCGATCTTGCTGGGGTGTATCGGTATACAGTTGAAGGCATGCCGCCTTGCACTTCAGCTACCGCAGAACTCACCATCGGGTTGGTCACTGCCGGGAATGCGGGTCAGAATGCCATTGTGCAAGCCTGTTCCTCCCAAACGGAGGTGAACCTCTTCGACCAACTTGGGCCTCAAGCCCAGACCGGTGGTACATGGACCGATCAAGGCGGTTCCGGCGCGTTGATCGGTGATCTGTTCAACCCTTCGGTCGCTGGCAATGGTGGTTGGGAATTCCTTTACACCATTCCCGCTTCGTCGCCATGTCAGTCGGTATCTGCAACGGTTAGGGTGAACGTTACGTCGGGGTCAAGCGCGGGTGGAGATAGCACATTGACCATCTGTGGCGCTGAAGTGGCCTATCCGCTCATCGATGCGTTGGGTGGTGATCCCGACCCTGGCGGTATTTGGACTGAAGGTGCTGGCGGTACTTCCGTGCCAAATGGAATACTGGATGCAAGCCAACTTCCGATAGGTGGACAAACGGCCTTTGTCTATACCATCGAAGATGCGGGTTGTGGCAACGTGCAGGCCACCGTGCTCCTCACTACCACAGCCTTCCCGGACCCCGGTGTAGGAAGCGCCTTGGTCCTGTGTGCCACCATGGATCCGATCGATCTGTTCGCCGAGCTGAGCGGAACACCGGAGACCGGTGGGGTGTGGACAGGGCCATTGGGCGGGGCGAGCAACGGCACCTTCGACCCAGCAGTGAACGCTGCCGGTCCATATCGCTACACCGTGCTCGGTAACGCGGCCTGTGCGGATTCCATTGCGGTACTGAATATCACCGTGAATCAACCGCCTGATGCTGGCGGGAATGGACAGATCATCTTGTGCGACACGCTCACGGCATTCCCGTTGATCACCGGGTTACAGGGAACTCCGGATGCTGGGGGTGTTTGGACGGATCTCAGCAGTAGCGGTGGTCTCAGTGGGGTCACATTGAACACTACGGGACTTCTTCCAGACGAATACGAATACCGATACCTCGTGCAGGTGCCCGGTTGTGCGGATGATGCCTCCATCCTCAAGATCGTTGTGGTGAGCAGTCCGGAAGTGATCGGTCTACACACCATCTGCAACGAACAGGACCGGACCTATGTGGTCACCTTCACCATTGCGAGCGGGGATGCCAACAGCTACGAAGTACTTGGAGCCGAAGGGACGATCACCGCTGGGCCACCCTTCGTATTCACCAGTGACCCGATCGTGGTGAGCCAGCCCTTCTTTGCCACGTTGCACGACGCGTATGCTTGTAGCATGATCCAGGTGGAGACATCGAGTCCGTGCTCATTTGAGACCGAAGTATTCGTTCCGGAGTCCTTCTCACCGAACGGAGATGGCGTGAACGAGAATTTCGAGATCCCAGGTATCGAGGGTTTCCCCGATAACTCGATCGTCATCTTCAATCGTTGGGGAGCAGAGATGTATAGCGGTGCCGGGTACGACAACCGGTCGGTGGTCTGGGACGGTTCGTCGCCGGATGCATTGATCGCTGGAAGTGCACCGGCCGGGACCTATTTCTATGTGCTCGAACTTGGGAATGGATCGGAACCCCTTACCGGCTTCATCCAATTGGTACGATGAGGTCGATGCGATCCATAACGCTCTTCGTCGTGCTCGTAGGCTTCGCGCTTCGATCAACCGCCCAGCAGGATCCGTTGTACAGCCAATACATGTTCAATACGTTGGCATTCAATCCAGCGTATGCCGGAAGTGCCGATGTGTTCACCGTGATGGCCCTTTCCAGACACCAATGGGTCGGCTTTGAGGGGGCACCCGCTACACAGACCATACTGGCCCATTCGCCATTGAAGGCACAGAACTTGGCCCTTGGTTTTTCCGCGATCAACGACAAGATCGGCCCTTCGCACCAGACTGCGGCCTATGCGGACTGCGCATACCGGATACGAACCAGTGAGGATACTCGCCTTTCATTCGGTCTCAAGGGTGGACTCAGCATCTACCAGGCCGACCTTGCTTCGTTGAGTACCGTGGAGGTGGATCCTTCCAATGTGAATACGGCTGGTCAATTGCTACCGAATTTCGGTTTTGGGCTGTACTGGCATAGCCCGCGTTATTACCTCGGCGCGTCGGCTCCGAAACTATTGAAGAACGAGTTGAACATCGCCAGTGGCACGGTGCTGATGCCCGCCACCGAAGCCCGACATTATTTCCTGATGGGCGGTTACGTCCTGGATCTTTCCCGGGACATCAAATTCAAGCCGGCCTTCATGTTCCGGGTCGTGGAAGGTGCGCCGTTCTCATTGGATGTGAATGCGAATTTCCTGCTGCGCGAACGCATCTGGTTCGGTGCCATGTACCGACTTGGGAATGCCTTCGGTGTCATGGGTCAGTACCAGATCAATGATCAGTTCCGGGTCGGTTATGCCTTCGACCTGACCACCACACGGATCGGTGCCTACAACGCTGGAACGCACGAGGTGATGTTGAGTTATGATTTCCGCTTCCTGAAAGGGAAGACCATTTCACCCCGCTATTTCTAGGTGATGCGGCTACGATCCATCCTTCTGATCGGTGCGGTGCTTTTCGGCATTGGCATGCAGGCTCAAGGCAATGCCGATGCCTACATCAACGAGGGGGATCGGTACTTCCAGCAGATGGCCTATGCACGTGCCATCGATTCCTATACCGTCGCCACCGAACTCGGCGCGGTGAATGAGCATGTGACCAAACGCTTGGCCGAAAGCCAGATGAAGCTGGGCAACAGCCAAGAGGCCGAACGCTGGTATGCCATGGTGGTGAAGTTCCTGAACCGCGAGCCCATCGACCTGTACAACTACGCCGAAGCGTTGAAGGGGAACGGGAAGTATGCCGAAGCCGAAGATTGGATGGATCGGTATTTGGCCACCACAGGCGAAGGTGGGCGCAGCAATATCAACGGTTTTGCACGGAAGTTCTCTGCCGATCCGGATCGGTTCATTGTCCGACCGGTCTCCATCAATTCACCCGTCTCCGATTTTGGCGCGACGTGGATCGGGACCGATCGTGTCGCATTCTCTTCCGCTCGGAATGAGAAGGTCGGGATCGAACGGCGTGCGGCTTGGAACGATCAACCCTTCTTGGACATGTACGTGGCCACGGTAACGCCCGGTGGTGATCTGCTCGATCCTTCCTTAATGCAAGGTGCGGTGAATTCGAAGTTCCACGAAGGTCCCGTTTCGGTAAGTGCAAGCGGTGATGTGATCTGGTTCACACGGAACGGCTATTTCAATGGTCGTTCGCAGCGCAGTTCCAGTGGCATCTCTCGCTTGGCGATCTACAAGGCCTACGACCAAGGCCAGGGCTGGGGCAACGTGGAACAGTTCCTCTACAACAACAGCGAGATCTCCGTGGGGCACCCCGCCCTTTCGCCGGATGGCAAGCGACTCTACTTCGTTAGCGATATGCCCGGTGGATATGGCGGAACGGATCTCTATGTGTGCCGCGATCTCGGTGGGCAATGGGGCGAGCCGGAGAACTTGGGTTCTTCCATCAACACGTCGCGCAATGAAGTATTCCCCTTCATCGGAGCGAATGGAACCTTGTATTTCTCCAGCAACGGGCATCCGGGTTTGGGAGGCTTGGACGTTTTCGCCGCACCGTACTTGGGATCGGATGAATTCTCCAGCCCTATGAATGTCGGGGCACCCGTGAATGGGACCAAGGACGATTTCGCATTCGTCATCGATGCCAAGGAGAAGCGCGGTTTCTTCAGCAGCAACCGACCCGGTGGGCAGGGCGACGATGATATCTACTCCTTCGAGATGCTCGCGCCCCTTACGCAACGCTACTTGGTGACCGGGCTTGTGATCGACGATGAGAATGCCTCGCCGTTGATCGATCTGGAAGTGAAGTTGTTGGACAAGGACGGTGCATTGATCGCAACGGCGATGACCGACAGCCGGGGTGAGTACTCCTTCCCGGTCGAGAAGAACAAGGAGTATCTCCTGCGCACGGAGATGAAGGGCCGCTATCCCGGAGAGCAACACATGAGCACCGAACGGATCGAGGAACAACAGATCATCACACGCGACATCCACTTGGTGCCGAATGCGGGGATCTGGTTGCGCGGAACGGTGCGGAACAAGGATCGTCCGGGTTTCGTGTCTGGTGTCACCGTGACCGTGGTGAACACCAGCAGCTTCTTCGCCGAGACCTTCACCACTGAGGAAAGCGGGGACTTCAGCATACGTATGCAAAGCAATGAGGAGTTCGAGGTGTTGCTGGAGAAGTCGGGCTATTACAGCATGAGTCTCCCGATCAGTACGGTCGGGATGAAAGAAGGCTTGATCATCCTGAACGATGTGCGCGACCTCAGCTTCGAACCGATCGAACTAGGTGTGCCATCGGCCTTCCGCTTTGTGCGTTGGGCCAAGGATGAAGTGAGACTGGATCCTGTTGCGCGGACCGAATTGGAAGCATTTGCCGAGCGCTTGAACGTGAACCCTGCGGTCCATGTGGAGATCGGGGTGCATAGCGATGCACGCGATGGGGACGGGGCGGTCGCACTGGATCAACGCAGAGCCGATGCCATCGTGGACTTTCTGGTGAACAACGGAGTGAAGCGTGAACGTCTGGTCGGCAAAGGCTTCGGTACCACGCGGTTGAAGAACCATTGCGCTCCCGGTGTGGTGTGCTCGGAGGCCGAGCACGCGCAGAATCGCCGTGTCGAGTACACGATCACGCGCGTGGATCAGTAGCTAACGCCCGAAAGCGAAATCCTTGGGCGGCGAAGTACTCCAATGCGCGAGGAAGGGTGTACCGAAGATTCTTTTCCGCCTTCAAGCTGTCGTGGAAGACGATGATGGATCCGCGCTTTGTGCCGCGCTTTACGCGGTCCCAGCATTGCGGTCCACTGATCCGCTGGTCATAGTCCGCGCTCAATACATCCCATAGGATCACCTGGTACCTTTTTCGCAGGGCGCGGTATTGCTGCCAGGTCAAGCTGCCGTATGGCGGACGAAAGAGGCGTGATCCCGTGGCGTGCTCTCCGCGTACAGTGTTGCGCAAATAACTTCGGAAGGGTGTTCGCCGTCCACGTGGATGATCCCACGTGTGATCGCCCACCGTATGCCCTTCGCGCTGGATCCGTTCAAGGAGTTCCGGATGCGCGGCACAATTCTGCCCGATGCAGAAGAAGGTCGCCTTGGCACCGTACCGCGCCAGTTCATCCAAGACCCATGGGGTTACCTCCGGAACGGGTCCGTCATCGAAGGTGAGGAACAGTTCCTTATTCGACGTGGGAATACGCCACACCACCCCGCGGAACACGGCGCTCACCAGCCACGGTATGCGCACCGAGACCATGGCCCTAGAACCGCATACGCGTCGTCTTTCTATCGGCGGACTGCAGTTCCATCAACTTGCCCTGGTAGAGTTCTTCGATCACATCGAATCGCTCCTTCATCGGCTGGCCAAAGGCATTGTCTTCCCGTGCAGAAGTCGTGGCCAATCGACCCATGACCGCGTGCGTGATCGCCATATCGTCTTGCACGCGGCTAGCGAATTCAGGGTCCAAGCTGAGATAGAATTCCATGTTCTCCTCCATGATGGTGAACAACCGCTCGGAAAGGGTGTTCGCCTTGTCCTTGTCGCCGATGGCATAGTACGCTTCCACCGTGGGCAACAGGATCCGATCGAATGGCACATTGCGCTCAGGCATCTTTTCCAAGGATAGATCCAGGATCGTTCGGGCATCATCGTCCCTCCCTTCGTCGATCAATGCTTCGGCCAAGCTGCTAAGTTGGAGACGCAGGTTGGTGGTCATGCGCAGGATGTTCTCGTCCAAGTAAATGGCACCCTCGGTCTCCATGTTGCCCCAGAGGAATTTCTCCGTCACGTTGTGGAACATGATGTCCGTGGCCACACGCCCTTGCAAGTTCGGATTGCGGTTCGGTGTGAACGCTGGGACCACACGGTAGGTCAGCCCCTCCAATTGGAAGTGGTCCTGTAGGTTGATGTAGCTATCGGGTCCAGTAGTGACCGCGAAGTAGATGGGTCGCTGCCAATTGTTGTTCGCCAAGAGATCAAGTACCATCAAGTGGTTCTTCAGCAACACCTGCCGATCGATCTTCCATTCCACGCGTGGTACCCAGCCCGTATCACCAACCGCCAACGTCCCTGAACCGAAAACAACCGCACTATCCGCTGCGATGCTGAACTGGTCCGTTGGGAAATAGGCATCCTTCACACCACGCTGGAACAGCACTTGCATGTTGCGGTCGTTCGTCACGAAGGCCATCATGTCCTTCAGGTCGCGGTAGGTCTTGCCTTGCGGAAGAAGGGCCACCACATCGCGTGTGCCTTGGCGGTATTTCTCGGGAGCCATGGCGAAGGGGACCGGGTCGCTATCGTATGCTTTGCGCCGCATCTGGTCGATATACCAGTCGGTATTCAATAAGCTCAGATTCACCACGCGGATGTCCGTGCGGATGCCCTCCACTTCCTGGGCGTACCAGAGGGGGAAGGTGTCGTTGTCGCCATTGGTGAAGAGGATCGCATTCGGGGCGCAGCTCTCTAGGTAGTCATGCGCAAGGTCGCGTGCGGGTGTCCGGGTGCTCCGGTCATGGTCGTCCCATCCGTCAGCCACCATTACTGCGGGGATGATCAGGCCGATGACAGTGGCCAACAAGCCATGCACCGTATCGTTCTTCATCACCTTGCCCAAGATGTAGAATAGCCCAAGTGCTGCTCCACCGAGCACACCCATGTACAGAATGGAGTAGGAGATCGCATGTCCGCCATCCCACTCCACCACGTACTTCAAGATGCCGAGACCCAACGCAGCGCCGACCACGGTACCGAGTTCTTTTTGGCTGAGGCTCTTCGCTGCATCGAACAAAGCGAATACGCCTAGGCCGATCCAGATCGCGAACGCATAGAAGGATCCCACATAGGCATAATCCCGTTCACGCGGCTGGAAGGGTGTTTGATTCAAATAGATCACGATCGCTACTCCGGTGAAGAAGAACAGCAGCATCACCACGGTCCAGTCCTTCGAGTGCCGCACCAGTTGATACACCAGACCGATCACACCCAAGAGCATCGGCAGTAGATAGAACTTGTTGAATGCCTTATTCAGCGTCATGCTGGAAGGCAGGTGCTCCTGGTTCCCGAGTCGCTGTGCATCGATCGCTGGGATCCCGGACATCCAATTGCCATCCAAGATGGTCCCGTGACCCTGGAGGTCGTTCTGGCGACCAGCGAAATTCCACATGAAGTACCTCCAGTACATCCAGTCCATTTGGTAGCTGAAGAAGTAGCGCAGGTTCTCACCGAAAGTGGGTTTGTAAATGATCGTTGGTTTGCCTTCTCGATCCAGCGTACGCATGGGGCGGCCCTTGAAATCGCTCCATTCCTTGTACGCGTTCACGTGGTTGCGCTGGGAACTGTACATGCGCGGGAAGACCATGGTGAACTCGGGCTCGTACACCGGCTCGCTTCCTTTGCGCGCATCCGTGATCACGTAGGCGTGCTCGATCGTATGTTCTGGATTCTCCTCTATGAAATGCTGTGCGCTCCAACGGTCGTACGCGTTCTGGACCACTCGATCGCCTTTTTTGATCTGGTAGGTGGCGGTGTACACCGGGTTCCCATCCTCGCGTTCGTTGGCGTAAGGAGAATCCCAGAATTGACCCATCAGCAAGGGGCGGTCACCGTATTGTTCTCGGTTCAGGTAACTCAATAGGTTGAAGACGTTCTCCGGGTTGTTCTCATCGATGGGCGGATTGGCCGTACTGCGGATCACGATCATCGCGTAGGTGCTGTACCCCACCAATATCACGCTCACGCCGAGGAGCACCGTATTCCAAAGCACCTTGCCCTGCTTTTGGGTCCACATCAAGCCCCACACCACCAACCCGATCAGCAGCAGGGTGTAGAACAGGTTGCCGGTGTTGAAAGGCAGCCCCATGTCGTTCACGAAGATCAATTCGAACGAACCGGCCATCTTCACGAGGCCTGGAATGATGATGGCTTGGATGGTCCCAAGGATCAGCGCCGATACCACGAAGGTCATCACCACTCCCTTCAGCGAAGGCTCATAGCGTTTGAAGTAGTACACGAACGCAATGGCTGGGATGCAAAGCAGGTTCAGCAAGTGGACGCCGATGCTCAAGCCCATGAGGTAGGCGATCAGAATGAGCCAGCGGGTACTGTGCGGTTGTTCCGCTTCGCTTTCCCACTTGAGGATCGCCCAGAACACGATGGCAGTGAAGAAGCTGGAGAGTGCATACACCTCACCTTCTACCGCACTGAACCAGAAACTGTCGCTCCAGGTATAGGCCAAGGCACCGACCACCCCGCTACCGAGAACTGCGATGATGCTGCCGGTCGTGAGCGCGGTGTTGTCTCGCGTAGCCAATTTGTGGGCCATGTGCGTGATGCTCCAGAACAAGAAGAGGATGGTGAAGGCGCTGGCCAAGGCACTCAACACGTTCACGGCCATCGGCACGTTCTCCGTACTTACGAAAGAACTGGCCACCCGGGCCAGGATCATGAACAACGGAGCGCCGGGCGGATGGCCGACCTCCAACTTGTAGGCCGTGGCAATGAATTCCCCGCAATCCCAGAAGCTACTCGTGGGTTCGATGGTGGCGATATACGTCCAGGAGGCGACCAAGAACACCAACCAACCAGTGATGATGTTCAGCTTCTTATAGTCCATGCGGTGCAATTCGGATACGGTAAGGGCCACAGCTTCAGCCGAAAGGCTGTAAGAACGGACGCGAAAATACCGAAACTCCCGGCCCCGGCACATTCCATGTTTGGGAGGCACCCTCTGATCGTTTACTTTTGCCGCGCTTTGGTGCCAGCCAAAGCGGTATTGTCCGATGGTGTAACTGGCAACACGTCTGATTTTGGTTCAGAAGAGTCCAGGTTCGAGCCCTGGTCGGACAACAACGAAACCCGCCCCCTGGCGGGTTTCGTTTTGAACGGGCATGGCGAGAAGTTCATCCCGCAGGGACGGTAGTCCGATGCGGGAAGCCCTGGTCGGACAACAACGAAACCCGCCCCCTGGCGGGTTTCGTTTTAAACGGGCATGCCGATAAGTTGAGCGCAGTGAAACCCCGCAAGGACAGCAGTGCTACGCGGGAGGCCCTAGACCGGACAACAAGCCCATTGTATTGGTTATGCCGGAACCCGACGATGGAGGATTCCGGTGACTCACTAAAGCCATGCTCGAAAAGCCTCTGTGCTCAGGGTCAGTACCGCACCTTATCCTGTTTGCCCTTCCACGCTTCGAAGACCACCTGTGCCTCATCGCGCAAGAGGTGTTCCGTAGGGATCTTCCGCTCGGTAAAGGGCAAAGTCAATTCGTCGTAGATCAATTGGTCGTCGAAGCCGGCATCGGCGGCATCTTCACGGGTACAAGCGAACACGATGCGATCCGGTCGTGCCCAGTAGATCGCGCCCAAGCACATGGGGCAGGGCTCGCAACTGGTGTACAACACGCATCCCTCCAGTTGGAAATCACTGAGCGAGTTGCAGGCCTCACGAATGGCGACTACTTCAGCGTGCGCGGTCGGGTCATTTGTACTCGTTACCCGGTTATTCCCTCGGCCAACGACCTTGCCATCCTTCACGATCACACAGCCGAAGGGGCCGCCATCGCCACGGTCCATACCAAGGCGAGCAAGCTGGATAGCCTCTCCCATGAATCGGATATCATCATGCTCCATGCGGCCAAGGTATTGCAGCTTCCGCATTTGGTGGAGTTCTGCACGGGACTTCTATATTGGTTCACCAAACCATCTTCCATGGAGTTGCTTACCCCCCGCAAACGCCTGTCATTCACCGGCCAAGGTGCTGACCTGTTCGCCGTCCTAATCGTGAATTGGCTGCTCACCTTGATCACCCTTGGGATCTATTATCCGTGGGCCAAAGCGCGACGATTACAGTACTATTACGAGCACACGGAACTGGATGCTCACCCGTTCCATTTCCACGGGACTGGCAGGGAAATGTTCATCGGCTTCATCAAAGCCGTCGGTTTGATCGCACTGGTCTATGCAGTTTTCTTCGGACTGTTGCGGGTGAAGGAGGTCTGGGCTGTCGTGTTGGGGTATGCCTTGTTCTTTGGGGCCATCATAGCGATCACACCGCTGATCATCCACGGTAGCTATCGTTACCGCATGGGCCGAAGCAGCTGGCGGGGCATCCACTTCGGATACCGTGGCGAGTTGAAGGAGCTCTATTCCATTTGCATCCGCGACGGGTTGCTCACCCTGGTCACGTTCGGCATCTACGGTGCTTGGTTCCAAATGAACTTGCGCAACTACGTCTTGGGCCATGTGCGTTACGGCAATTCCAGCTTTCAGTACAAGGGGGATGGAACGGAATTCTTCCTATTGAACCTGAAGGGTTATTTCCTCACCCTGTTCACACTAGGTATCTATGGGTTCTGGTGGCAGAGGGACATCTTCAATTACTACGTGAACAACCTGTCCTGGAACTTTTCCGAGGGACGTCGCCTCCAGTTCAGAAGCACGGCCACCGGCGGTGGTTTCTTTGGGCTGATCGTTGGGAATCTCCTGTTGGTGATCTTCACCTTGGGCATCGGCTTTGCTTGGGCCCAAGTACGGATGATGAGGTACGTGATGACCAACGTGGAGATGGTGGGCGACGCGGACCTTGATGCCGTGGTGCAGACCGAGCAGGAGCACAAGAATGCCACAGCGGATGAACTCGGTGACATCATGGACATCGGCATCTTCCTGTGAGCACAGCATACCCTGCGCATTTCTATGATGGGCTCACGAGCAAGCCCAAAGAGGCGTTCGTGCGCTTGCGCGAACCGGATGCGTTGGAGGTGGAAGTGTCCGGCAGCAACGGTACGAATGGGGATCGCTTCTTCTGGCCGTTGGAACATGGTGGTATGGAATGGGAGCGCACGGTCAGTACACTTCGAATCACCTTCGGTGAGTATCCGCGCCGCGTGATCATCTCGCGCGACAAGCTGTTCATCGCCACCTTCGTCAAACACATGCAGTACGCAGGTCGTCGTGGTGTTTACGACCGCGTTCTTTCCCTTGCGCGCAAAGGGCCGTTCTTCTTCCTCCTAGGCCTAATTGTTTTGATCGTCGCGGGGTACTTCTGGGTATTGCCATTCACCGCCGAACGCATGGCCTTGTTGCTTCCGTTGGAAGTGGATCGGCAGATCGGAAACGCCTCGTTCGGCAGTGTGATGCTCGGTTTGGACGAGGACAGCGCACGTAGCGTGGTGCTACAACGCTTTGGTGATGAATTGGAACTGACCGATAAATTCGACCTGCGCTTCCATTTCGTTCATAGTGATCAGGTCAATGCCTTCGCCATGCCAGGCGGAGATATCGTGGTGTTCAGCGGCATTGTGAATGGCATGGAACACCATGAGCAATTGGCTGCGCTATTGGCCCACGAAGCCACGCACGTGGATGAACGCCACAGCATGCGCATGATGGTGCGCCAAATGGCCGGTTACTTGTCCCTGTCCATGCTGCTGGGTGATGTGAATGCTGTGGTAGCCGTGCTTGTCGAGAACGCGGACAACATTCGGAACATGTCCTATTCGCGCAACTTGGAAACGGATGCGGACCAACATGGCATGGAGCGGATGGCCGCTGCCGGGGTGGACCCACAAGGCATGGTGCAGTTGCTGGAACTGTTGGAGGCTGAGACGGATGAAGTGCCAGGGGCCTTGAGTTTCCTGAGCAGCCACCCACTCACCGAGGACCGGATCGCCAAGGCACAGGCAAATACCACCAAGAATTCCGGTCCATTCAGTACCGACCCGGAACTGGAACGACTCTTTGATTCGTTGAAGGCGAAGTAGACGATCAGCCCTTCACCGCGATCCCCAATTCCTTCAACTGCACATCGTCGATCCGGCTCGGTGCATCGATCATCGTATCCCGACCGGCATTGTTCTTTGGAAAGGCAATGAATTCGCGGATGTCCGTGCGACCACCGAACAAGCTCACCCACCGATCGAAGCCGAAGGCCGCACCACCATGCGGAGGTGCACCGTACTCGAAGGCATCCAGCAGGAACCCGAATTTGTAACGGGCATCCTCATCGGTGAAACCGAGCACGCGGAACATCGCCTCTTGCATGCTCCGATCGTGGATGCGTATGCTGCCACCACCGATCTCCGTGCCGTTGATCACCAGGTCATAGGCGTTGGCTTTTACTGCACCGGGGTCGCTTTCCAACAGGTGTGTGTGCTCCGGTATGGGCGAGGTGAACGGATGGTGCATCGCATGCCAGCGACCGCTTTCCTCATCCTTTTCCAGCAACGGAAAGTCGACCACCCACAAGGGTTTGAAAACGTTCGGATCGCGTAGGCCCAAGGTTTCAGCGATGTGCAGCCGAAGCTCGTTCAGCTGCTTGCGGGTCTTGTCCGTACCACCGGCCATGATGCACAATAGATCGCCCTGTTGCATGCCGAAATGTTCGGCCCATTTCTGTAAGTGTTCCTGCGAATAGAACTTGTCCACAGTGCTCTTCAATCCTTCTTCCGTCCATTTCAGGAATACGATCCCCGTGGCACCGATCTGTGGCCGCTTCACGAAATCGATCAGCGCATCAGTCTGCTTGCGGCTCCAGTTCGCACAGCCCTCAACTTTGATACCGACGACCAGTTCAGCATCGTCGAAGACCTTGAAGCCGACACCCTGCACCAAGTCGTTCAGTTCGTGGAAACGCATGTCGAAGCGTAGATCGGGCTTATCGCATCCATACATCCGCATGGCATCCTCATAGCTCATGCGCGGGAAATTCGCGTTGAAGTCCTTGCCCAGGATCGATTTGAACAAATGCTTTGCCAAGCCCTCGAACGTGTTCAGGATATCTTCCCGTTCCACGAAGGCCATCTCACAATCGATCTGTGTGAACTCCGGTTGCCGATCAGCACGAAGGTCCTCATCGCGAAAGCATTTCACGATCTGGAAATAGCGGTCCATACCGGCCACCATCAGCAGTTGCTTGAAGGTCTGCGGGCTTTGGGGCAGCGCATAGAACTCACCTTGGTTCATGCGGCTGGGCACCACGAAATCACGAGCGCCTTCCGGTGTGCTTTTGATCAATACCGGGGTCTCCACCTCCAGGAACTGTTGGTCGCTCAAGTAATTCCTTACCTCGATGGCCATGCGGTGGCGGAGCTCCATGTTCTTGCGCACATTGGCTCGGCGGAGGTCCAAATAGCGGTACTTCATCCGCAGTTCATCGCCGCCGTCCGTCTCTTCTTCGATGGTGAACGGAGGTGTCTTCGCTCCGTTCAAGACCTTTAGCTCGGTGACGATCAGTTCGATCTCGCCGGTGGGAATGTTCTTGTTCTTGCTTTCGCGCTCCTTCAACACTCCAGTCGCCTGCACAACGAATTCACGACCCAGTGCATTGGCTTGGTCGCTCAATGACTTGTCTCGTTCTGTATTGAAACTGAGCTGTGTAATGCCGAAGCGATCGCGTAGGTCGACGAAGCTCATGCCACCGAGGTCGCGGGTTCGTTGGACCCAACCGGCCAAGGTCACGGTCTTGCCAGCATCGGGGAGGCGGAGTTCGCCACAGGTATGGGTGCGGTACATGCGTGAATGATACATCGCCACTGCAACGTGCAGCAGGTTTGCGGAGTGCGAAATTACCTGAACGCGGCTATTGCACGGTGAAGGTCAATGAGCGGCGGATGATGTCGCCATCGTTCTCCTGCACCGCGAAGGACCATCTCTCCGTGCCCGCTTCGGCCCGTGTGATGATGGTTTTGTCGAACTCGTAGGTTTCTGTACCTACCGGCAGACTGTCGGTGGTCAAGGGGGCTCCACCATCGTAGGTGGCTGTAACCTTGAAATTTCGAAGCTGGTCATCGCCCTTGTGGATCACCACTCCGACACGTAAGGTGTCAGAAAGGGGTACCGTGTCGCTCGCATACGTGTATCCATCGGAGGTCAGGAACTCGATGGATGGATTGACCGAGGGCTTCGCGTCATCGCGTACGCATCCGTGCAGTACTACTACGCCAATGAACAAGCTCGTGATCACAAGGTTGCCACTGCGGTACAAGGCCGTTCTCATCCCTGCAAAAGTACAGCACAGGGCAGTGGTGAACGTTTCTCGCGGCACGAAGCACGTCGGATCGATCTCGGCGAACTTTGCGTCACACCCGAGGCAGCGAATTTGGCCGCAACGCTATCTTCATTGAAACGTGGATCCATGCGAACAACGCTCCTCCTCTCTTCCATCCTTGCGGTACAATTGGTGAATGCCTGTTCCTGCTTCGGTCCGGATACATTCTGTAGCACGCTGGCTCCACCTTACGAGCAGCCCGAATGGTGGTTGCCCGATGCTGTGGTCATGGCGGTCGTCGTGGGTGAAGAGGCGTACGGAGTTGATGTACGCATCGTGCGCTCCTACTTTGGTGAAGTGCAGCACGAGGAGGTGATCCGTGTTTGGGGGGATTGCGGTGCTCTTTGTCGGCAGTACGTGACCGGCTGGGTGGCGGGCGATACCGTGCTGTGGGCCATTCAGCACAGCGACCTTTCCGGCAATGTGATCTGCGGAACCGAGTTGGAGGCCCAAGGCGACTACCAGCTATCGGTGTGCGGCGTGTATTCGTTGGACTATGCGAATGGCACTGTCTCCGGGCGCATTACCACGCCCACCCAAGAGGAAATGAGCATAGATGCTTTTGAACAATTGGTGAACGACTGCCTGAGCACTGGGATAGAGGAGGCCCAAGGTCAGGAGCTATTTCAGGTCTCCCAAGGGGCGGGTGGCGCAGTGCTTTCGCTTTCTGAACCGATGGTGGTGGATCTCGCCATCATTGACGCGGCAGGTCGAATGTGTGCAGCAAGGGTCTGGGACGGTTCACCGTATCGGATGGATCGGCTCCCATCGGGCGTGTACAATGTGACGG
>Ga0209582_1000052_pt1 | contig 137758 bp, 127 predicted proteins | sample KloWWTmetKNB5Kit_FD_187176 | JGI IMG/M metagenome (GOLD analysis project Ga0209582, IMG submission 187176) | Active sludge microbial communities from Klosterneuburg, Austria, studying microevolution and ecology of nitrifiers - Klosterneuburg... | ecosystem: Engineered > WWTP > Aerobic digester...
TCGGTAGTTCAGTTGGTTAGAATGCCGCCCTGTCATCCCCAACGTGTTGGGGACGGGTTCGAGTAGAAAAGTTCTTTAATAAAAATATTGGATCGGTAGTTCAGTTGGTTAGAATGCCGCCCTGTCATCCCCAACGTGTTGGGGACGGGTTCGAGTAGAAAAGTTCTTTAATAAAAATATTGGATCGGTAGTTCAGTTGGTTAGAATGCCGCCCTGTCACGGCGGAGGTCGCGGGTTCGAGTCCCGTCCGGTCCGCAATAATAAAGCCCCGAAATTTCGGGGTTTTTTTGTGCTACTATGTTTTACGTGTACATCATACAAAGTTTGAAAGACCGATCATACTACAAAGGTTTTACGGAGAATCCTTCCCAAAGAATATTGCAGCACAACAATAAAGAGTCTCATTATACTTCTCAAAAAATACCATGGCAGTTGGTGTATATTGAAAGATTCACGGAGAAAAGACTTGCTTTAAAAAGAGAGGTAAGCCTAAAAAAGTATAGCCACAAGCAGATTGAGGTATTAATCGACAGTTCGCAAAACCGCCTTTCAGAATATTTGGATCAACATCAATAAAGGTTAGAATGCCGCCCTGTCATCCCCAACTCGTTGGGGACGGGTTCGAGTCCTCCCAACTCGTTGGGAGTCCGCAATAATAAAGCCCCGAAATTTCGGGGTTTTTTTGTGCTACTATGTTTTACGTGTACATCATACAAAGTTTGAAAGACCGATCATACTACAAAGGTTTTACGGAGAATCCTTCCCAAAGAATATTGCAGCACAACAATAAAGAGTCTCATTATACTTCTCAAAAAATACCATGGCAGTTGGTGTATATTGAAAGATTCACGGAGAAAAGACTTGCTTTAAAAAGAGAGGTAAGCCTAAAAAAGTATAGCCACAAGCAGATTGAGGTATTAATCGACAGTTCGCAAAACCGCCTTTCAGAATATTTGGATCAACATCAATAAAGGTTAGAATGTCGCCCTGTCATCCCCAACTCGTTGGGGACGGGTTCGAGTCCTCCCAACTCGTTGGGAGTCCGCAATAATAAAGCCCCGAAATTTCGGGGTTTTTTTGTGCTACTATGTATTACGTGTACATCATACAAAGTTTGAAAGACCGATCATACTACAAAGGTTTTACGGAGAATCCATCCCAAAGAATATTGCAGCACAACAATAAAGAGTCTCATTATACTTCTCAAAAAATACCGTGGCAGTTGGTGTATATTGAAAGATTCACGGAGAAAAGACTTGCTTTAAAAAGAGAGGTAAGCCTAAAAAAGTATAGCCATAAGCAGATTGAGGTATTAATCGACAGTTCGCAAAACTGCCTTTCAGAATATTTGGATCAGCATCAATAATGGTTAGAATGCCGCCCTGTCATCCCCAACTCGTTGTGTGGAAATAATGGTTTAGTCCAATTAGGGGAGAACAAGTCAATGATTTGAAGTAAGGTCTAAAAACAAAAAAGGTCCTTCCGTAGAAACGGACTGACCTCTAACGATTGCTTGCCATATGAAAAAACTTAAAAACCTAATTTTGTCACTCTATCACTTTTCGTTCTCACTTTCAATAACCTGCTTCCTGTTATTGTTACACAAATATACTATTCAGCATCAGCCATTTCAAAGCCATATTTTGTTTGTTTTTACCAACTTCAATTGTCTAATAATTTGTGAAAATGCTTGCTGGCAAAAGGATGTGCGTGATTTCATCACCCATATCCAACACATATTTAATGATTTTAAAAGTGGTCAAAATGGATTTTTTTTTCTGACATTATATTTTCTCAAAATAATTACATTCAATTTAGAGGCTGTTTCTAAATCCTGTTTGCTTGAAATGTTGAGTATCTACAATTTATTTTGGATTTGAAAAAAAGCGGAAATGCCAATGCTGAACACATAACAATCATTTTGGATGGTGATACAAAAAAATGGAGAATCATCTTGTTTCGATAAAAAATAATTAAGTAGAATTAAATTTTATCTGAGATGATTATTTCTATAGTTTATTTAGTTCGATCTCGTGCTATTAAACTTCTAATTCATTTCGTATTTAACCTTAATCAATATTGATGTATAAAGGAATTCAGGGATTTTATGCTAAACAAAATTTCAATCAAATGTTAGATTTTTTTCGGTGGCATTTTGTATCGGAAATGGAAGGTGATGCGATGATTCAACTACCGTTCAGTAGAATACTTAGGGAAAATATTTTTTGTTGTTTAAACTAATGTTAATATTTTAGGAGCTTATTATTCACAAACACGAGATTAAGGTTCAATTAATTATCTACAAAAAATTTGCTAATGAAAGAGAAAAGAATTTTTCTTTTGTGCCTTCTATGTTTAATTGCAGGCACGAATCTGGTCTTTGCACAAACCAGACTAATAAAAGGTAAAGTACGTGATGACAAAGGAATTCCTATCCCCGGGGCCACCGTTTTACAAAAAGGCACCCAATTAGGTACGTCCACATCAGAGGAAGGAGCTTTTGCCTTAAATGTTTCAGGATCCGGGAATATTTCTCTGGACATTTCTGCTATTGGCTTCCTTTCCAAAACAGTTACAACCGATGGCCAAGCCGAGATTGACATTATGCTTGAAAATGATCTGCAAAGTATTGATGAAGTGGTACTAATTGGTTATCAGAAAGTAACCAGAAAAAAAGCTACTGCCTCTATTGCAAGTATTAATGGAAAGGAGTTGGAAAACATGCCCATGTCCAGTTTCGATCAGTTGATGCAGGGCCGCCTTTCGGGTGTGAATGTTCAAAACTTTAGCGGTGACCCAGGTGCCAGAGCTGCCGTGAGCGTGCGTGGTAGTACCTTGATCAGTTCCAGTTGGGATGAAAACAATGTGGTAAGTTCCCCGCTTTATGTAGTTGATGGTGTACCACAATCTAATGAGGAATATGTGGCACCAGGTTCAGGTACAGGCATGAACTATCTGGCAGGCATTAATCCAAATGATATTGAATCCATTGATGTATTGAAAGATGCCTCTGCCTCTGCTATCTATGGTTCCAGAGCCGCGAATGGAGTATATTGATAACCACTAAAAAAGGTAAGAGCGGGATCCCTAGGGTTACCTTCTCAACCTACGTAGGGGTTACCGAGAAACCAAAACTTCGTGAAGTGACATTGGGTACCACAGAAAGAAGACAAAAGTTAAAGATTCTTCAAACTCAGCTTACTGAACCGCAACAACAGCAATTACCCTATTTTCTTACGGACAGTTTGAATCCGGCATTTAACGGGCACACAGATTGGCAGGACTTGTTCTATCAATCAGGATTGATAAAAAGTGCAGACCTAGGAATTACCGGAGGTGGAGATGGAGGTTCTACCTATCGCTTTAGCTCTGGATACTATGATGAAGATGGAATTGTTAAGGCAACTGGCTTTACAAGATACTCAACTAGGCTGAACGTGATTTCAAGAGCTCTAAAAGGAAAACTTGAAATTAATCCCATCATCGCATTTACAAGGACAAGCAGAGATCGGGGAAATGGATCCAATAACTTTAGTTTGGGTGCCGGTAATATGCCATCTTCTCTTTACAATTTAAGTGATGCGGCAAGGGATGATTTATTATCAACCTATGATAAGAGTTTGGATAAAAACCTTGCTAATGTTTTTAATTTTAACCTCAATCTTGGTTACTCCTTTAATGAACATCTGAAATTCAGCTCCCTGAGTTCATACAAATACAATACCTCCAGACGAAATTATAACAGAACCAATGATATGATGGGGGGCGTTGGAAATTACTCTTACACATATAGTGATCAAGGCGAAGATTATCTGACATCAAATTATTTTTCCTATACAAACGAATGGAATAAGCACAGCTTCAGCGGTGTGGTTGGTCAGGATATACAGTTTAATGTTTATGAAAATACTAGCGCAGAAGGCCGCAATGGGGTAGCCGATAATATTCAGGTCATTCAGGGTTTCCTTCAGAAAAATATTAGAGCAAGTTCCGACTACCAGGCCTATGGTTTACTATCTTATTATGCAAGGATGTCCTACGATTATGATAGTCGGTACATTTTTTCCTTTGCAGGAAGATGGGATGGTTCCTCCAGATTTGGAAAAGGTAGTAAATGGGGCTTTTTCCCTTCAGCATCGATGGCATGGTTATTGTCTGAGGAGAAATTTTTTAAGGAAAATCTTTCAGTATTTAATTTGTTGAAATTAAGGGGATCGTTGGGTACATCTGGAAGCAATAATATTCCAAACTATTTGCAGTACAATTTGTATAATGTGAATGCCGGAATATTTGATGGTAATACTGGAGCTACCTCCTACAATGGAACCCCGGCAATCACTCCAAACTTTTACAATGGAGCGGCTCAAAAGAATATTTCTTGGGAGAAATCAAAACAATGGAATGTAGGGATCGATTTTGAATTAGTAAAAGGTAGATTCTCCGGATCTATTGATGCCTATAATAAAGAAAGCTCACTTCAATTGTTTTCTGTAAATCTGCCAGTTACAACAGGTTATACTCAAGCATTGACAAATGCAATTGGCGTGAGAAATGCAGGTGCAGAACTGGTACTTGCCGCTAACATACTTCCTAGAGAGAATGCCTTTCAATGGTTTTCACGTTTGAACTTTAGTTATAACAAAAACACCATCATGAACCTTCCTAATGGTAATCGTGATCTGGTACTAAGCGGAGACCGTTTTGATAAATCGCATATTCTTTCAGTAGGTAGTCCTATCAATTCTTTCTACCTATATAAAACACTTGGTGTTTTTGCTACAGAGGATGATATTCCGGTTAATCCTTTTACGGGTGCAAAGTATCGCAACTCTAATGGTACTTATACTGCCGGTTCTTTTTATTTCCAGGATTTGGATGGGGATAACTTCGTTGATATTTTCAATAGTGGGATTAACCCGGACAAAATACCTATGGGTGATCCTAATCCACATATCACTGGAGGTTGGACCAACAACTTCACTTGGAAAAATTTTACTGCCAGTTTATTCTTTAACTATGTTTTCAAAAGAGACATTTTGAATCTTTACCTGGCAGACCAGTTCAGCAATTCTACCGATGGTAATGCATTAAACAATTTTGTGCAATACTCTACACCAGATCTGGATAAAATTGATATCTGGCGTGAGCCGGGTGATAATGCCACTTATGCAAAATATGATTTAGGTACCTATTTGTACTATTACACATCAGCACAGTCATTTTTTCTTACAAAGGGCGATTTTGTGCGGCTTAAGAATCTAACTCTGGGGTATAATCTTCCGGCTCCTATTTTGAAAAAATGGAGTATTGGTGGGTTGAAATTCTGGGCTACTTTAGATAATGTTACAAAATGGCAGGCTTCAAAATTGTTGCCTGATGCAGAAAACGTAAACTCTTATGGTGAATATGCAGGAAATGGTTATCCCATTCCACGTAAATTCACGTTTGGCTTGCAACTTCAGTTTTAATACTATCTAAATTCTTTAAGCAACTATTTACAACCAAAAATTTGAACAATGAAATACTATAATAAATACCGTTTCTTGTTACTAATAATTCCATTTGCATGGTTGGCTGGTGCCACATCATGTAAAAAGATTTTGGAACAGGAACCCAGAAACTCTACCTACGATGAAGTGTTTTGGAAAACCTCCAGAGACTTGGCATCTATATTGTCGGGCAACTATTCACTACTGCGAGCTTCCTTTGCTGCTACTGCGGCCTTCGATGCAAATGCTTTCAGATATTATATGTACGGTGACGTACAAACTACTGGAACCTCCTACGTAACCATGAACTATACTGGAGATGGTCTTGAAGGAATTCAGGGTGGAGACTTCACTTTTCAGTACAATATTCAAACCCTAGGAGACTGGACTAATTTTTATAAGACTATCGCACTGAGCAATATCATTATCAAAAGAACGCCAACCGTGGCTGATGCTGAATTGGAAAAAGACATAGCCGATGTGGCGGGCTTCAAAAACAGTATCATCGGTCAAGCACTTTTTATTAGAGCGCTCAGTTATTTTGAACTGGTAAAAGTGTATGGCGATGTGCCATTGGTTACAGAAGCCTATGAAGATGTAATAAGTGCACCACATTTGCCAAGAACAGATAAGCTGATCGTGATGAAACAAATAGAAGACGACTGTCATGAAGCTATGAAAATGTTGGGCTGGGGATATGAAACTGCTTCACAAAGAGGGGTGACTGCCAATCGTGGATCGGTATATGCTTTGTTGGCTCATTTATATTTGTGGCGGGCTACCATGAGTAACGTGAAAACGGATGCACCCATTATGAGTGATGTGAACAGTGCGGATTCAACACTACGAACATTGATCAACAATGGTGGTTATATGTTAGCAGATACAGCCAAATATGGCGAGCAGTTTATCAATCCTTCTACAGAAAGTATTTTTGAGATAGCCATGAGCGAAAATAATATGGAAGGAGCGTACAATCATATTGGTCTTGGTTTTCTTACGGGGGACTACATCCAGGGCAATGGATATACCCCAAGGTTCTGGGTGCCTGAGAACTACATCAATACGCATTATCAAACTCCAAAAACTGGATATGGCGAAGGATGGGTATATCGTGCATCTACCGATTGGCAATGGTTAGAATTGAAAGTGGTGGGAACCAATTATTACATCACTGAGAATGGTGTGGAAATAGATGTGACCGCTGGTGTGGACGGAGGGAATGCAGGAGGTTATGCTTATGTATATTATGCAGACATTGACGACTATAAATCAGAATTAGTAGGCGGTTTCGGACCTGATGAAGGAGAGGTGAGATACAGAAATAATTTTACAAAATCTGGGACCCAGGGCTATACGCTGATTAAATATCGGAATGTGATTTATAGAAATCCTGGTAATAAAACCAGCCCCTATATAAGTAATAATCTTCCAATTTTCAGACTAAGTGATATGAAGTTATTGCAAGCAGAAGTGGCAATCTATAAAGGAGAACTTTCCACTGCAATTAATATTATTAACGGCTTCCGCGATCGAAACAACGCCAATCTTGCAAACAGGATAAAAGCAAATGCCAATAAAGAAACCGTTCTATATGAGTATATGCTTGAGAGAGGTAAGGAATTGTATATGGAAGGGCAGGTGTATTTTGATCTGATGCGCACAAGAACTTATGGCGAGTTTATTAGCTGGATGTCTGTATCAAGATTCCAGGGAGAAGGGTTCTATTGGCCAATTTATCCATTGTTGTTTAACGATAATAAATTCCTGACCCAAACCACTTACTGGCGGGGAAAAATATAGAAAAACAAATGGATTGATATCCTAATAATAAATTCAGAATTTTGTGATGTAAATTGTTTTTTTATGATTAACAACTCGAAATTTGGATCAAAAAAAATTAAAAAGTAAACGAATGAAAAATAAATTTTTACTTCTTATTGTATCGGCGGTTGTTCTATTTACCAGCTCCTGCAAAAAAAGCTATACAGTAGATGGAGGTACATCTTCTGCTAAAGTAAATATGACTACGTATGATTATCTAAAATCGAAGCCTGCCTTTTCGGATCTGGTTCAACTTATTGACAGAAAGGGTTTGAAGGATGCCATCAATGGCGAAACTACTTTTTTTGCTACCACCAATTATGGTGTAAGAGACTATCTCAAAGCAATGAAGAACATCAGAGCCATTGAGTTAAATAATGAGAACATAACCTATACTTTGGATAGTATTCCAGCATGGCGACTGGACTCATTAAAAACCTATATTTTCCCGGGAAAACTAGGTCGGGAGGTTCTAAAACAAAAAGGGGATTACTATACTTCTAACTTTGGCACTATGGCGAATGTAAAGTATAAACTTAGTTTATCCAGAACCTATGACTATGGCTACGTGGGGCCAGTGGACTTTGTGAGGTTTACAAAGGTTGTAGGCACAGATGACGCTGATGAAATCAATATCGATGATATACCCATACCGCTAAGAGATAAAAGTGTACGAGTACAGTCTTCTGGTATCATTACCAACAATGGTGTAGTACATGTACTAGATGGCTTTCATCGGTTGTTTTTCAATGAAAATAGTGCCAATTAGGAATCCCATGTCTTTTAATCTTTAGATGTAATAAATTTAATAAACATGAAAAGTCGCGTAAGAAAAAATGCTTAGTTATGTACTACATGAAAAAGGTTTTCCTTCTGCGATCTTCCATGTGACAAAAAAACAATAAAAAATTATACAAATGAGAAAGTTCATAATACCTGCTTTGGTTTTGCTGGCAATAGGTTGGTGGTCCTGCAAAAAAATTCAACAGGGCTTTCTAAGCGAAACACTTAGGTACACTTCGCCAGACCTATATGCACAGCGAGGATTGGCTCTAGTGCAATCAGCCAAGATTTATGCAGATGGGTCAACACCTCCCATTACTTTTGAAATGCTAAATCTTAGAGACAGTTCCGGAAAGCCATTGTCCGATGCTTTTAAAACAAAATATGATGTGACTGTGTTTAAGCCGGGGATGTCTTTTAATGCTCAAACCGATACCACCGTGGCACTATTAAATCAAAAGCGTGAAAAAATATCAGTGCTGCCGATGGACTTTAACACCTATAGTGGTCAGCTTTCTTTCAACAAAGCAGCACTTAATATTCCACTTGGATTATATGTATTTGATGTAAAAGCCAACAATAGTGCTGGGTCTAGACTTTATCCAAGTTTTGGTCGCATTCATGTGGTAGATCCCACACAGGATGATATGTTTCTTTTGGAAGATAACGTAAACAATGCACAGGATTTGTCTGGTACTTTTATTGCCAAGAAAAATCCAATCTTAAGATTTAGACGCGTATCAGCCGATGGTGCTCGTATTATTCTTAAAATATCTGACAAAAACGGAGTGGCTTTCAATCCGAAAAAAGGAGAAGTAATTGCCAGAGGCGACCGACCTACTTTCCTTAGCTATGCAAAGTTTAATCCGGTGGTGTTTACCGATACAGCATTGGTATGCGATTTTGAAGTAGCACCTTTTCCACTTGCAAGATATATTGCAGGAGGCACCGACTGGGGGCATTTAATTTACTACCGGGTTCCAAACAGCAACATTATTTTTGATGGTTCTGGTGTGGGACTTCTATCGGCAAATCTAAGGTTTGCTTTCAGCATTAAAATGGAAGGTACCTTTATTGTGGAGTATCAATTGCCCGATGCCACCCGCGTAGCCGCTCCTTAGTATAGAGAAGATTTTATAATAAAAAAGAGTGGCCTTTTTGCGCCACTTTTTTTATTTAGATTCCTAACCTTATTGTCCTTGTCACATACCTCCAAAACTAGATTGATAGAACCTTTCGTTTGCCATCAAGGTCAAAAGCAATCGATATCAAATCGGCCCTCAATATTCCATATCTTTCAATTTCTCTCAAATTCGAAAATCAACTCAGTGCCAGCTCTTTCCGGAATACTGTTGGTACAAGGTTCCAGTCGTACAATAGAAAAGTGGGTGTCAAACAAAGTTTCATATTCCAAAATGTTTCCGCCAAAAGGAGGACCCGGATTTTCAAATTGCACACCAAATAGTACTCCTGCTACTTTGCCATCTGCCTTTAATAATGAAGCCATTTGGGCTACATATTCCCTACGACGATCCAGCACCTGAGCGCAAAAAAATGTTTGCTCCACAATCAAATCGTAGGTGCCCTGGTGTGAAAAAAAATCTTCGCAAAAAATTTTTATTTCTGTCCGATGCTTAAAACGCTGCTTCAACTTTTCCACAGCCTCCTGGGCAATATCCACCAGTGTAATATCAGTGAAACCATTGCTCACCATCCAGGCTGCTTCGTAAGCATTTCCACATCCCGGAATCAGGATAGCTGCCTCTTTGTTTTTGTAACCACTTAAGTAGGCAGTGATAGGAGGGGAAGCATAACCCATATCCCATCCCGTTTGGCCAGTTTTCCAACGTTGGTTCCAATACCTGGCATCCAGTTCATTTTCAAAAAGTGAATTCATAAAACGTATTTAAGGTAATCGACAGTAGAATATATATCATCTCAATTGCGACGCTCCGTTCAACTGAGTTGCAAATGGCATCAGGTACTAGTACTTGAAAAATATTTCTGTGGCACCATATCCATATCTAGGGTGAAACTGATTGATAAAATAACTCACTTCTTTTTTAAGTCTCAGTGCATCATGAATTTCGTCACGCAGTTTTCCAGTACCCACGCCGTGTATAATTATCAGAGAAGGCTGTACATGCGAAACTGCCAGGTCATAATATTTCTCAAAGGTCTTAAGTTGCAACGTAAGTATTTCAAAATTACTCATGCGGGAACCATTATCTGTCAGCTTTTCCACATGTAAATCCACTACACTGCGCGCTGGTTCCAAATGTTTTCGGGTGTCTTTGGCGTTGTAAATCTTAAATCCCTTGTTGGCCAACTTCTCCAAAGGCAATTTAGGCTCCTCCGGTGCCTTATCCGGATATTTATCAAACAACTGGTAAGCGAAGGATGGTTCATTCTTTTGTTTCAGGTCCTCTATTCTTTTGAAAACCTGTTTGGGTTTTAATTTAATACCACTTTCAAAATGGGTCGCTTTTTGCTTTTCGGGTATAGGAAGTGTAAAATCAAAATCAAAAGAAGGGCTATCGTTCATGTCTTCAAATGCCACATCATGAATATAAAAATTTTCAAAAGGCTGCACTGTATTTTTCAAATCAAATTCTGTTTCACCATAGTAAGAAAGTTTATATACAAAATCATATCCGAAGGACGTGTTATTCAGCAGGTAAAGTTTTAGTTTTTCTGCATACTCATCGCCAAACTCGTCCACCTCCATCACCGGAAGAAAGCTTAACCAAACCCCATTCTCCTCTCTGTTTTCTTTGATAGGCTTTTCTTTTTTTATATCGTCAATATATTTTTTTGCTGGTGCGGTTGACGGCTTTTTCTTTTGTGTGAACTGTTTATAATAAGGAAAATCCAGCTGATCTAGGTAGGCCGGGAATTTCACACCCCGCACTTCCACCATCGCCATTTGTTTATTGATGAAATCAATAATGATGCCTTCTTCATCCGAATGTAGTACTAAAACTTTATCCCCAATCTGAAACTTCATCCGGCAAAAATAAAGGCTTCAAAGCATAACGAGAATAAAATGCCCATGAAGTATCGAGACAGTAGAGAAATAAAAAATTTCAAAAGCATAAAAGTACTTAAATACTTTTATTGAAAAATTATCACTACTTTTGTATCGTTAATTATCACATAAAACGCAGAAATATGCAAACAGCAAATGAAACAGTAATCAATGTTCAAGAACTTGAACCAAGGTTAAGACATCAGACTATTTTTGAGACTTTTGATACACTTCAGGAAGGGGAAAGCCTTATCATTCATAATAATCACGACCCATTGCCGGTTTATTACCAGTTGATGGATATGCGTGGAAATGTGTTTAGTTGGGAGTATTTGCAAAAAGGCCCGGAATGGTGGGACATTCGTGTGACAAGAATTGTGCCTGCTCACTTGTCAGAAGGTGGTGCTTTGGTTTTGAATGTGCCGGCCATAGAGCCTAAACATAAACATGCTACCATTTTTCATGTTTTCGAAAACATGGCTCCTGGTGAGTTTTTTATTATCCATAACGACCATGATCCCAAACCATTGTACTACCAATTGCTAGATCAGCATGGCGAAACTTTTACCTGGGAATATATGGAGCAAGGACCACAGTGGTGGGATATCCGCGTAACCATCAACGCAGCATCTGCCCATGTTTTTGGTGAAAATGAAACAGTAATCGATGTGCCTTCGATAGAACCAAAATTGAAGCATCAAACCATTTTCCACACATTTGGAAATTTAAATGCAGGCGAATCTTTTATCATACATAACAACCATGACCCGAAACCTGTTTACTATCAATTGTTAGATATGCACGGAGATGTGTTCACTTGGGAGTATTTGCAACAGGGACCACAATGGTGGGATATTCGTGTGACCAGAAAAGTGGCTGCTGAACAGGCTCAGTCAGAACTGCCCACCTTTGATATTCCAGGTGCAAATGGCAAAGAAATCATTATCAATATTCCCTCTCTGGAACCAAGATTGAAGCATCCAACTATCTTCAAAACATTTGATACCTTGCAAACCGGCGAAAGTCTTATTATTCATAACGACCACGATCCCAAGCCAGTGTACTATCAACTGTTGGGTGAGCGTGGTGATGTATTTACCTGGGAATATTTGCAACAAGGACCACAGTGGTGGGATATTCGTGTGACCAGAAAAGGAGTAGATGATAAGGAAACCATTGGCCAGATAGCAGCAAAAGATTTGCGCAAAGCAGAAGTTTTCAAAAAGTATGGTATTGATTTTTGCTGTGGTGGTAAAAAAACAGTTCGTGAAGCCTGTGCAGAAAAAGGTATTGATGCCACTAAAGTAGAGCAGGAGTTACAGCAACCAGTTCAGGGAGGTGTAACTTCGGGAAGTTTGAACTACGATGAGTGGAATCTGGATTTTTTGGCTGATTATATTGTAAATACACATCACCAATATGTGCGTAAATATTTGCCAGAAATCAAAGCGTATGCTGCCAAAGTGGCTCAGGTACATGGAGACAGTCATCCCGAACTTTTGAAGATAAATGAACTAGTAGTGAAAGTGGACAAAGAAATGTTTGAGCACATGGCCGATGAAGAAGGTAAATTGTTCCCCACTATTAAGGAAATAGTAAAGACAAAAAATAACAATGCTGTCTATTCCAAAGTAGAAGGACAAAGTTTTAGTGAAATGGTAACAGCCACCGAAGGAGAGCATGATAGTGTGGGCGATGCAGTGAAGGAGATTCGTGAACTGAGTGCAGACTTTACCATTCCGGAAGATGCTTGTACCAGCTATAAACTACTATTCAAGATGCTGGAAGAATTCGAAAATGATTTGTTTATTCATATTCATTTAGAAAACAATATTCTGTTTCCCAAAGCAGAAGAAATAGAAAAAGCTATTTTGTAATTCAAAATTAGTACATGATTGTTCATATTGCCAGGAACACACTTTTTGATTCAACTACAGTGTGTTCTGGGCAATAAACTTTAGAAAAAATTACCAAACATCCTCTTCATGTTCATTAATGCTCAGACAAAAATTGCGGCTTTGCTAAAACAGCATCCTGATGCGTTGGAAACCATTGTTTCCATTGCACCCGATTTCAAAAAATTGCGCAACCCCATTCTTCGAAGAATAATGGCGGGCAGAACCAGCATTGCCATGGCATCTAAAGTTGGAGGCTGCAAACCGGAAGACTTCTTCAAAGCATTGGCACCACTGGGTTTTCAGGTGGATGCTAATCCAACAATGGCAATAGAAGAGGCAATAGAAGATCAGCCCATGCCAGAATATCTGAGGAGCATAAGTCAGGATAGTATTGTGCCATTTGATGTTCGACAATTGCTGGCATCTGGAAATGATCCACTAAAAGAAATACAGCAAAAAGTAAAAGCGTTAAATCCCGGTGAAGTACTTTTAATTATCAATAATTTTGAACCGGTACCGCTGATAAAGCTGTTAGAAAAACAAGGCTTTCTGTCCTATGTGAAACACGTGAGTGAGGATACCATTGAAACCTGGTTCTATAAAACGCAGGATTCAGCACAGAAAGATGAACCTGCGAATGCAGAACCGGAATTGTCCGGATCTGGAGACTGGGATCAGATACTAAGGAAGTACGAAAATAATTTGCAAGAAATAGATGTACGCCATCTGGAAATGCCCATGCCGATGATAACTATATTGGAAGCTTTGGAGGAGCTGCCAGAGGAAATGGCTTTATATGTGCATCACAAAAGAATACCTGTATTTTTACTCACCGAACTTAAGGACAGAAATTTTGAATACCGTATTAAGGAAATTCAGGCTGGCGAAGTGTATTTATTGATATTTAAAAATATTTAGCAATTTATGGTTGGACCAGGCACAACAGGCGGGCTACAGCAGACTACAGATTACCGGGTGGTCTTGCCATTTTACCTCTTTGCTACTTTTTCTTTTTTAATAGCTACTTTGTTGTTATTCATCCATACAGACATTGTATCTTCTCATTATTTCAATCCACATACCTTGGCCATTACCCATGTCATGGCATTGGGATGGGGAACAATGATCATACTAGGCGCATCGCACCAACTAGTGCCCGTGTTGGTAGAAGGCAAGCTGGATAGTTATCTACTAGCCTGGCTCACTTTTATTTTCACAGCAATTGGGATCCCTATTTTAATTGTTGGTTTTTATATATTTCATACCGGTTGGGTTTTGAAAACAGGAGGGTTGTTAGTAAATATTGGAGTACTATTGTATCTGATCAATATTCTTCGAAGTTCTTTCAACACAAAGAGTCGCAATGTGCATGCATGGTTTATCATTACCGCTTCTTTATGGTTATTCACCACCACTTTTTTTGGCCTTTTGCTGGTTTTTAATTTTACGGATAATATTTTCCCAAAAGATTCGCTATCCTATCTATCCATTCATGCCCATCTGGGTATTGTGGGTTGGTTTTTGCTTTTAGTTATTGGAGTGGGTTCTAGATTGATTCCCATGTTTTTGATTTCAAAATATACGAATGACAAAGTGCTTTGGTGGATTTTTGCTTTGATCAATGCCAGCTTAATCAGTTTTATTGTTTTTAAGGTGTGGGATTTACCTGAGGAAAGTTTTTATATTTCGGCGGCTTTATCATTAGCAGCGATTGTGTTGTTTGGCATTCATTGTAAAAAAGCGTATAAGGTCAGGATAAGAAAAAGTGTGGATGAACAAATGAAAACCTCTTTATTGTCAGTTGTTCAAATGCTATTTCCTTTTTTGGCACTCATTATTACATTGGCCTATTTACCATCAGACAAATATCCGGGTATAGCTTTGTTGTATGGGTTTTGTATTTTTTTTGGATGGATTACTGCCATTATTCTGGGAATGACATTTAAAACCCTACCTTTTATAGTTTGGAACAAAGTATATCATACAAAAGCACATGCAGGTAAAACGCCTGCACCCAAAGAATTATTTAGCGAAAAAATTTATAACCTCATGCTGATAGCCTATATAGCAGGTTTTGCTATTTTTATTGCAGGCATATTATTGAAATATCAGCTTTTGTTGAAAATAGGAGCAGGGGCATTGTTGACTGCTGCAATATTATATCTGTTTAACACCGGTAAAACTTTATTACATCAACCGAATAAATTATGAGTGTAAACGTAACCACAAACGATCAGGAAAAATGCGAAGCCGCATTGAAAGAACTTTATGATGTGTTTGATCCGGAAATCGGGTTGAATGTGGTGGACTTGGGATTGATATATCAAATAGATTTTGATAAAGACGAGAAGGAATTGTATGCCACCATGACGTTGACCACCCAGTTTTGCCCAATGGGCGAAAGTATCACCAGCGATGTAACACAATCTCTGGCCAGAGCTTATCCAGAATGGCGAATTAATGTGGATCTCACTTTTGATCCACCCTGGGAGTATTCGAAAATATCACCTGAAGGAAATGCCTTTTTAGGCCGTTAATATTATGCTGAGTCAAACCTGTAAAATTGCAATTAAAGCAGTTATTTATCTGTCGGGCAAGAGCGATAACAATGAAAAAGCAAGTATAAAAGAGATTGCTGAGCAAATAAATGCCAGCGAACATACGGTGGGCAAAACCTTGCAACAGTTGGTAAAACACAAAATCATCAATAGCCTGAAAGGGCCTTATGGAGGATTTTTTCTTAGTGATATTCAGCAGGAACAACCAATTTCTAATATTGTGGAAACTATAGAAGGGGTGAGTATATTTAGAGAATGTGGATTGGGTCTGAACAAATGCTCTGAAGCCCACCCTTGTCCCATTCATAATGAATACAAAATAGCAAGACAACTGATTGAGAAGATTTTCCGTGAAAAAATGATAAAAGATCTCTGTGACCCGGTTACCAATGGTCTGGCCTTTTTGATGGATTAGTAAAAGAGACAGATTTAAGAATTTTTGTCTTCTAGATTGAACAAACTATCTACAAATTCATGCTTATCAAATACTAGCAGGTCATCCGCTTTTTCGCCTACGCCAATAAACTTTACCGGTATCTTGAACTGATCTGCTATCGCCAGCACCACACCGCCTTTAGCGGTTCCATCTAATTTGGTGATGGCCATTGCAGATACATCGGTGGTGGCTGTAAAATGTTTAGCTTGTTCTACGGCATTTTGTCCGGTGGAACCATCGAGTACCAGTAGGACTTCGTGCGGAGCATCAGGACTAAATTTCTGAAGCACTCTTTTTATCTTGTTCAATTCGTCCATCAGGTGTGCCTTATTGTGGAGCCTACCGGCTGTATCAATCAGCACCACATCGCTGTTTCGGCTCATGGCACTTTGTGCTGTATCAAAGGCCACCGCAGCAGGATCGCTGCCCATGGGTTGTTTTACTATCGGAACACCTACCCGTTCACTCCAGATGGTGAGTTGATCTACCGCTGCCGCTCTAAAAGTATCTGCTGCACCTAACAAAACATTCTTCCCTGCCTTTCTAAAGTTGTGTGCAAGCTTGCCAATGGTGGTGGTTTTTCCCACACCATTCACGCCTACTACCAGAATGATATATGGTTTGTAAGGCATTTCACTATCGAAGGTATAGCTTTGCGAATCGGGGGCATCTACCAATATGTTTTCTATTTCTTCCTGCAGCATTCTATTCAGTTCCGCAGTGCTCAGGTATTTATCCTTCGCTACTCTTTCTTCTATTTTGCTGATGATTCTAATAGTGGTTTCTACTCCAACATCTGCACTCACCAGCGCTTCTTCCAGATTGTCCAGTACTTCTTCATCCACGGTACTTTTTCCGGCAATAGCTTTAGTGATCTTGCTTAGGAAACCTTCTTTGGTTTTTTGTAAACCCTGATCTAAAGACTCTTTTTCTTTTTTGCCAAATAATTTTTTCAGAAAACTCATAATTCATCTACATTTTTTGCGAACGGCCAATCAGATAATACAATATGACACCAACCAATGGTATCAGTATGACCACAGAAGTCCATACCAATTTATTATTAGGTTCCTTAAAGCTACTTTTTAAGACATCTCTTAATGTTACTATCCATACTATAATTAATATTAGGGTAAGAACAGTCCATACAAAATATGCTGTATCGGGGTTTAAGAGTCCCATGTCATAAAATTTAATAAAACAACAAAAGCCATCCGAATGTACGAATAGCTTTGCTAAAATAGTATTTAATAGTCAAGATTACTTTTGAGCTAAGAAATCTTTTACTTTTTCTTTATGTACAATTTGCTCTTTAAAAGTATAAGCACCAGTTTTAGGGCTGCGTACTGCACGGATCACTTTGGTCCAGTTCTTACTTTCTGCCGCTGCTTTGGCATCTTTTACTTTTGAGTTCTTAGAAGCTGCTTTTGCCATCTTTTTTCAGTTGAAAAGTTAATATGTTGATTTGTTGAATAGGTTTGTAATTGTTAAACTGTATAACCAGTCAACCTTTCAACGGTTTACTTAATTTCTTTATGAACCGTTACTTTCTTCAGAATAGGATTGAATTTTTTCAATTCCATTCTTTCAGGATTGTTCTTTTTGTTTTTTACAGTAATATAACGGCTTGTACCAGGCTTACCGCTGGTTTTGTGCTCTGTGCACTCCAATATTACCTGAACTCTGTTGCCTTTTGATTTCTTTGCCATGGTATAATGCTTTTAAAAAAATTAGATCTTTTCGCCCTTCGCACGCAGTTCTTTCACTACAGAGTAGAGGCCATTTTTATTAATTGTACGGATTGCGTCGGTAGATAACTTTAATGTGATCCATTTATCTTCCTCTACAAGGTAAAATCTTTTCTTTTGTAAATTGGGTAAAAATCTGCGTTTTGTCTTTACGTTTGAGTGCGATACTCTATTTCCTCCGATCGGCGTTTTACCTGTAACCTGACATACTCTTGCCATAATAAAAAATTTTGGATTGCGAAGGTAAGGGAAAAGTTGGGTAATCAGTCTTAATTATTAATTTTTTTCTTTGATTATTTTTCAACAACAAATTCCCGCTAATTTTTCTTTTTTTTAGTAGGTGTAATAATAATAAACTCTTGTTATTTCAATTGCACATTCAGGTATACCGAATGGCGACCATTAGTATCATTGAAAGGTTTAAAGAAACTGTCTCCAATAAAGAATTCCAACTTTTTAGGATCTCCTTTTATTGATTTGCCCAAATCTTCTGCATCAAGCGTTATCCTTCGCCAATCGCTTCTGGGTGCAGCTTCCTGTGCAGCCAACAAAACAGGGCCATAAAACAAACTGGCAATATTGGGCTGATCCATTACCGGATCCAGATGAAATTGAAAGGGCATTCTCAGTTCAAGCTCATCACCATTTTTCCAGTGCCGGCTAATTTTCAAATAACTACCAGGCTTTGCTGCCAGGTTTTGATTTTTGCCATTGATGGTTACTGTGAAGCCTTTGGTAGCCCAGCCTGGTACACGCATATAAATATCAAATTGCCCATTGCCCCTGATAGTAAAGTGGGTGTGATCTTCTTTGGGAAAATTGGTGGTTTGTTCTATTTTGATGTTTCTTTCTGTCCAATCCAGTGTGGATGGGATATAAAGATTCACATAAAGAGATTTGTTATCACCTGATTTGAAATAGATAGAGTTTTGCAATTTTGTACTGCTTTCCAACGCGGTTCCGTTGCAACAGGTAAACCCGGTCATGTCAGGATTCCCAAACTGCTTGAAAGACCCCGGCCTAAGCGAAATATGATAAGTGTTGGCAGGTGAATGTTCAGCTACCGAAGCCAGAATATCATTGTATAAAGCTCGCTCATAATAGTCCATATATTGAGCTTGTTGGTCAAAAAGAAAAAGTTCTCCTGTCAATTTTAGCATATTGTAAGTGGCGCAGGTTTCGTTTTGCCCACCAGAGGAGAATCCATTTTCATACAAGGTGGCAGGCTGACTGATAAAACATTCCGCATTTGTCGGATTTCTGGCTCCAGCCACACCACCAATACTGTAAGTATAATCGTTTACCACCTTATACCAGAAGTTGTCTGCTATCTGATAGTAATCCGGATTCTTTGTGGCTCGATAAGTTTCCAGACTTCCAACAATTTGTGGGATATGTTGATTAGCATGAAGTCCGCGGAAAATATCTACATTTTTTGCTAGTCCGTGTACATGTGTTTTATCACCAAAAAAGATCCTGATATTATCAAAAAGTTGTGCTGTTTTAAGATGTTCCTGTTTGTCTGTAATCCTGTACAGACGAGCCATTGCTTCGTTCATTCCGCCAAATTCACCGGCGATATAAGTGTTCCACATTGCGATGAGTGTGTCAGTGGGCAACAACTTTAATCGACCATACACCCAGTCGCCCATACCAGAGGCTATGGAAAGTGCTTTTTTATTTCCACTAAGCTCATAAATATCCATTAGCCCAGCTAATATTTTGTGCAACGTGTAATAGGGTGCCCAAATTTGGTTGTTCTGTCCGCCATACTTTGCGCCTTTCTCCAGCATAATAAACTGGTCGGGTGGATAAGCACTTATGAACCCTTTTCCCCAATTCCAATAATCGGTGCGTATGCCTTCATCGCTCAGGTCAGAATCATATTTCGTTTTATCAGGTCCAAAAGGAACTGCGGCCGGATCCGAGACATGAGCACCTCCATTGGTTTTTGGATTTCCGGACAACTGTGATAAATCGTACAGCGTATTCACCATGTATTCCATTTTTTTATAGAAATTATCATGAAGCAATTTGTTGTTTATAGTGCCTGAATAGGCTTGTGCTATCGCTGTTAGATAATGACCTGTGGCATGGCCTCTTAGCTTGGTATCTTTACTGTCCCAAACACCCAACGGTATTGCTCCTTCAGGCTGAGGTTGTCCATAAGCATGTCGGAACATGTATAGAAAGGAGTTTGGATCGGTTTGAGCTAGGGTGTTTATAAATTTATCCCGATTTTCTATAAACTTAGTTTTTTCACCCTGGTGGTTATTATTAAGACTTACCTGGTTTAAATGAAATGGTTCCAACTTTTGAACGGGTTTATGTTTTGTGGTGGAATTTTTAACCGTAACAATTGCCTTGGGCTGAAAACTAGTTCCTGCAATCCGACCAGTGATGGTGTAGGTTCCAGTTTGCAGCACACTACTATTATCCACAGGTTCTGGCCACAATACCCTTACTTTAGAAACTTTAATTTTTTTGCTATAAGTGGCAGGAATGAACGCTGGTAGTCTGGGCAAATTCCCAACCGTGGTTTCAATTTTTATAGAAGGAACTTCCACTAAATAGGCATTAAACAATTTTGTCTGGTCAGATGGAAATTGGGGGAGAATATCTGCCTGTTTTGAATCTGTATTTACAGATCCTTCATTTGGGCCTCTTAATGCATTTCGATAAATACCTGCTACCTGACTTGCTGTAAGAGAAACCCTGTAAAGTCTAAAATCATGCAACATCGCATTTAAGTTAGATGCTGAATTAGTAAATGATTTTCCGATAAATAAGGTCCTTTTCGCAGCTTGCGGACCAAATACTTCTGAAAGTTCAGAGGGAATGTCCTTAGTTTGATGAACAGGTTTACTGTTCACATAAGTAATAAGTGTCTTAGAATAAATATCTACAACAAAGGCCAGATGAATCCATTTATTTAGTTCTAAGGAATTTGTGGCAGCAATGTTCAGCTCTTTTTTCTTAGAGGAAATAATGGCTTGTAAACCTTGCTGGGGTTTTGTTCCTGCTGGAGCCACAAAGAAATGATTGGTTGAATCCAATCCAAAATCAAACATGATTTGACCTGGTTTTTCGGATCGTAGAAATATCCAAACGGAAATGCTTAAAGATTCTATATCTGATAAACAAGCTCCAGGCAATGATATGAAACTATTGTTTTGGCCTGTAAGTGACAATACTTTTCCAAATTGATTGTCATGAACAAATTGATCTACACCTGACTGAAAAGAGCCATGCAAATTGTTTCTTGACCAGTCCTTTGCGTTACCATCAAACAAATAGCGTGCAAGCATGTCAGTTTCGCCAACACCATCCAAAATCTGATCGCCATTTTGTCCCAATGAGGAGTAAGTGTTTTGTATCAGTACTATTGCAACCAATAGCACACGAACTAATAATTTTTTCAGCTTCATATTTCAACAATTTTTGTTTAAGGTAACTCAATCGCTTTTCATCCAGAAATTGGATAGTAGAGATCACCAGCCATAAAATTATAGATTTATTTAATTGTTTTTTGTACAAATTAAAAATGTCGAGATTTTTTGTTTTAAGTGTCTGGTTTTAAAAGGATTTCGAAATCATTGTTTTTTCTGGTTGATACCTGTAGTTTGATTGGCTCATGTTTTTACAGTTAAAACATTTGCGCCAACACTGTTATCTTCGTATCGGTTACAAGTCAGGTTGTCGCCTTTTGTAATTGCAAGGGGAGGAAAGTCTGGACAGCATAGGGCAGCACACCGGTGAATAGCCGGGTATCTTTGAATCTAAGCGTAAGCTCAGTGAAAGGGTAATAGCCAGTGCCACAGAAAATAACCGCCTGCCAATGGTGGGTAAGGGTGAAAAAGTGGGGTAAGAGCCTACGGGTGTATTTAGTAATAAATATGTTGGGTAAACCTTGTGTGCTGAAATGCCATGTAAACCCCGATTTTTTGCCGGCCCGGCAAAATGCTTTGGCTATCGGGGAGGGTAGGCAGATTGATTCTTCGGGGTAACCTGAAGAACAGATAAATGACAACCCCCGATTTTTTCGGGAACAGAATCCGGCTTATTGGCTTGTAACTATTTTTTGTAAACTTGCGCATTCAAATACTAAATTCAACCAAAGTGAAGCTTAAATTTTTGTTTTCATGGATATTGATTTTTGCAAGTTGTGTACCAGCAAAAAAAACTTCTGTCTCAGATATCCAAGGTAGCATTCCTGTTTCATCTATCAAATTTTTAGATGAGTATGTATTACCCAATAACCTGATTTTTCAAAACACATGGGTGGGTGGACTTTCAGGTATAGACTATAATAAACAGGAAAAATGTTTTTATTTTATTTGTGATGAACGATCAGCAACAAGTGCTGCCAGGTTTTATAAAGCAGCCATAGATTTAGACAATTTTAAAATTGATTCAATTCGATTCTTATCGGTGCATGATTTGCGCAATGCAAAAAGTGATACTTTTCCATCAGAGAAAATAGATCCGCCACATGCAACCGATCCCGAATCTATTCGGTACAATTCTGCTACACAAAGTTTGGTGTGGTGCAGCGAAGGAGACAAGGCTATGCGACTTGGGAGGATGATTTACCAAAACCCTTGTATTTATGAAATGAGATTGAATGGCAATTTTTTGGATAGTTTTTATCTGCCACAAAATGTTCAGGTTTATAAAGAAAATATCGGAGTTAGAAATAATAGTGTTCTAGAAGGGCTAAGTTTTACCAATGACCATAAATTTCTATGGACAAGTATGGAAGGGCCTATTCATGAAGACGGGCCACTAGCCAGTCCTGTGTATGCAAATGCACCTGTTCGGTTTATTAAGTTTGATGCCACTACAAGGAAACCCGTAGCTCAATATGGATATTTGCTTGATGCGGTTGCGCATCCTCCTGCCAAGGAAAATGATTTTTTTGTAAATGGAGTATCAGAAATTTTAGGATTAGGAGGAGAACGGTTTTTAGTTTTGGAAAGATCTTTTACTAAAGGGATTGCTGGTTGTGTAATCAAAATCTTTTTGGCCGATTTTTCAAAAGCAACCAATGTCATGGAGGTTAAAAGTTTATATGAAAATTCCAACTATTCGCCTTCCTCTAAAAAGTTAATCCTTAAACTAAATGACACAAATAGATACATTGATAATGTAGAAGGGGTGTCTTTTGGTCCAGTTCTTCCCAATGGTCATCAGTCCCTTATTTTGATTTCCGATAATAATTTCAACTTTTCTCAAAAGTCTCAGATTTTTCTTTTTGAAATAATCCCATAACTGTGCCCATTTTTCTGCCTGAAAGCAATCGGGTGGTTTATACTATTTCACAAAAAATTTACACTAGCGCTTTTATCCTTTCTGTGCATTTTGCGTCATAACATCAGAACAAATTAAGATGATTGACAAATAAAAACAGGATGTATGAAAAATGGAAAACTGTTTGGTGTAATTGCCCTTGCAGTTACGATGCTCATTGGTTGTGGACCAGCAGCACATATAGAAAAGGCCAATAATATTAAACTGAACAAGTATCAAAGTTTTGCCTGGGCTCAAAATGAAAAGAAGGCTTCAAGAGCAAATCTTGCTGAGCAAAAAGTGAAAGATGCGGTGAGTATGGAATTGGAAAAAACGATGGGATGGCGTGAAGTGAAATCTAACCCAGACTTGATATTGAGTTATGATGTGCTTGTAGAAAAAGGCTCCAGAGTTCAATCGGACCCAATGTATAGCTGGGGCGGATTCCGATCTTTTTATAATCCATACAGAAGACGTTTTTACAACGTGTATTACCCTTCTCATTTCATCGGCTATGATAACTACAGGGTGCCAGTGAAGAACGGGACTATAGTGATTACTATGGTGGATACCAATACTGGAAATACGGTAGTGCAAGGCTGGGCAACCGATGAGATAGATAGCAGCAGAATCACAACCGCAGAAGTAAACAGGATCGTGAAAGCGATTTTTAAAAAATTGAATGATGAAGTTTAGGGTTAAATATTTGTTTGATTTGGTAGTGATGATTCAAATGCCCCCGTGTTGGGGGCTTTGTTTTGTTTGGGTGAGTAGAACATAAATTGATGGAAATGCTCAAGGCAGATTACTTAAAGGTAATGTAGGTAGATTGCTCTTTGCAAGAACCACACTGGTTCTCTGTGATTGTTTTTCCAGAATTTTTTCAAGATAAGGTTTTATGATATTGTTTATACTGTCAATGGAAATTGTAAGGGTGTCAGGATTGTTTACCAGATGGTTCCATGGTCTGGTTTTGCCAAATGGATATTTTCCAAATACGATAACGGGAGTGCCTTGTGCCTCGAGCTTATTTTCTTTTAGAATCCATTGGTCTGCCCAATGGTACAGATATTTGGCATCGGAGGCCCAAAGGCGCATACAGCTATGAGAAGCTGGATAACCAGGCAATGCATATTCATGAAACCCAACCCCCAGTCGGTTATGAACATTGAAGTTCCAGTTCAGTATCCAACTATTATTGATGGTGCTCCTTGTTTTTATTGCTTTCCAATTTGTGAAGAAAAGTCCTTCCGGGGTTTGTTTGCTTTTTCTACCCATATTGGTGGGGCCGGTAAGAATTAATTTTCCTTTTTCATAAGCGGCAAATATTTGTGCAGGGTAAGAAAAAAAAATGATCTTGGTTACGTCTCCTAATAGACCAATGCTATCCGGAAACGGCAAATAATCTTTCAAAGGTTTGGTGAAATCATTTGGAACCAAAATACTATCCATCCATTTCAAGTGTGTTTTGTCCACCCGGTTGATGGCCGCCAGAATGTCCAGATGTGCTGCACCTTCGAATGAATCCTTCTTAGATTGCCATTCTTTTTTCTTTACAAAATGATAATGGAAAGCAGGTTTATTTGTTTTGTATATCGAACTGGAATCTGGTTTAGTGACAATTTTATTGGAATCATTGTCTGATGCGGATATCTTTTTGTTGTCTTTCTTTCCAGTACATGAAAAAAATATAGGTAGGATTAGGATACAAAATAGAATTTGGTAGTTATTTCTGGTCATTTCCTATGCAATATCAATAAATATTTGATTAAATACAAAATTTTAAAATAACTTAAAGCACTTTTTTAAAATCCTATATATTCGTAATAAATAAAGATTTCATTATGAGTGGAAAATTAAGAATGGGCATGATTGGTGGGGGTAAGGATGCGTTTATTGGTGCAGTGCATCGCATTGCTTTAAATATGGATGGGTTGATCGAATTAAGTTGTGGCGCATTAAGTCATAATGCTACATTGGCAATAGAATCTGGCAATGAATTGTTTTTGGAACAAGACAGAATTTATACTAATTATGAGGAAATGATTACCAAAGAAAGTCAACTTCCGGAAGACAAGCGAATTCATTTTGTTACAATAGTTACTCCAAATTTTGTACACTTTGAACCAGCGATGATGGCACTAGAACATGGTTTTCATGTGGTAATAGAAAAGCCAATGACCTTTACACTGGAACAAGCAAAACTACTGAAGCAAAAAGTAGATGAAACCGGATTATTGCTTTGCCTCACGCATACATATTCCGGATATCCGATGGTTAGGCAGGCACGCAAGATGGTTGCAGATGGAGCCTTGGGATCCATCAGAAAAGTATTTGTAGAGTATCCTCAGGGCTGGTTGAGTAGGTTATCCGAAAAGGAGGGGAATGCACAGGCTGCCTGGAGAACAGATCCTGCAAAGAGTGGGAAGAGTGGCTCGATGGGCGATATTGGCACCCATGCCGCACATTTGGCGGAGTTCATAACCGGTCAGAAAATAGCACAACTTTGTGCCAGCCTCAATACCGTAGTGCCTGGCAGAATGCTAGATGATGACGGAGGCATTTTATTAAGATTTGACAAAGGGGCTACCGGCGTACTAATTGCTTCTCAGGTGGCAGCGGGAGAGGAGAACAATCTGCGCATCAGAATTTATGGTGAAAAAGGCGGTATGGAATGGTGCCAGCAGGAACCCAATACTTTGCTCCTAAAATGGCTGGATGAACCCATGCAGGTTTACCGGACAGGATCTGGCTATCTTTCCGATGAAGCCAAATACAACAGCCGTGTACCAGCTGGGCATCCCGAAGGATATTTGGAAGCATTTGCCAATCTGTATAGAAATTTTGCTTATGCCCTAAGTGCAAAATATAAAGGGGAATCACCAAACCCATTGATTGATTTTCCTTCAATAGATGATGGTGTCAGAGGAATGGCATTTATCGAAAATGTGGTGGCCTCATCCCAGAGTGATAAAAAATGGTGGGATTTTGTTCTGTAACACAAATGCATCAGCCTGAGAAATTTTATGTTGTTTATTTACCAAAAATTGAACGAAGCATTTTTTTGGTTTAATAATAAAGTGACAGCCTTTATTTAAGGAGACTTCCTGTTTGTAACAGCCAGCTCTTGCTATATAATGATACTGTTTTAGTGTTTATTTTATAAAAACTTTGATTGCTTCTACAAAAATTAATTTCTTATGAGTTTCGAAAATTTTCAAGTGCCCTATGTAATTGATAATAATTACAACAAGAAAGTAGCTTATTTCTCCATGGAGTTTGCCATTCATCAACCACTAAAAATATATAGCGGTGGATTAGGATTCCTCTCTGGTTCGCACATGCGCAGTGCTTACGAATTGAGCCAAAATTTGATTGGTATTGGTATTCTGTGGAAATACGGATATTATGACCAGGAACGAAATCAAGATCAGACATTGGAGGTGACCTGGAATGAAAAAAACTATAGCTTTTTAGAAGATACTGGCATTAAGTTTCAAATCAATATTCATGACCATCCAGTGTGGGTGAAAGTATGGTACCTGAATCCAGAAACCTTCAAAACAGCCCCACTGTTCTTATTGAGTACGGATTTGCCCGAAAATGATTATGTGTCCCAAACTATCTCTCATCGGTTGTATGATGCTAATGTGGCCACCAAAGTGGCTCAGTTTATCCTTCTGGGTGTGGGTGGAGCTAAACTAATAGACCAATTGAATTTTAATCCTGAATTATATCATCTCAATGAAGCACATGGTTTATCTGCCGCTTTTTATTTGTACAAAAAGTATAATAGAAATATTGAGGAAGTAAGAAGGAGGTTGGTGTTCACTACTCATACACCAGAGGAAGCAGGGAATGAAAAACACGATATTTATCTGTGCCAAAGAATGAGTTATTTCTGTGGCCTAAGTGTTGATGAAGTGAAGCACTTAACCCAAGACTTTGGAGATATGTTTAATCACTCTCTGGTAGCTCTTCGATTTGCAAGATTGGCCAATGGAGTTTCTCAATTGCATGGAGACGTTTCCAGGGCCATGTGGGGTAAGTATCCCAATATTTGTCCAATCATTTCAATCACCAATGCACAAAACTGGACCTATTGGGCAGATAAACAATTGTACAAATTCAAAGAAGCGGGGGATGACTTTGGATTTGATGATCGAAAGAAATGGTTGAAACGTCGTGCTTTTGAAATTGTGGCCAATCAAACCGGAAAACTCTTCAACGAAAATGTATTTACCATAGTTTGGGCAAGACGATTTGCCGGTTATAAAAGAGCTGGATTTATCACCACAGCCGAAAAGAAATTTTTCGAATTGATGAATAATCAGAAATATCCAATTCAGATTATCTGGGCTGGTAAGCCTTATCCTATGGATCATCCGGCGATTAGCGAGTTCAATGAACTGGTATATTTAAGTAAACAGTTCAGGAATATGGCGGTGATGGTGGGCTATGAACTCACGCTTTCAAAACGACTAAAGCAAGCCTCTGATTTGTGGTTGAACAATCCTCGTGTGCCCCGCGAAGCCTCTGGTACCAGTGGAATGACAGCGGCCATGAATGGATCTGTAAATTTTTCAACAGATGATGGATGGATTCCAGAATTTATGAATCATGGACATAATGGATTTGTAATTCCAAAGGCTGATTATGCCAACATGCATGTACACGAACAGGACGAGTATGATTTGGAAAAATTGTATGAAATTCTGACTCGCGAAATTTTACCATTGTACTACGAAAAGTATGAGACCTGGAGACAAATCACTAAGAATGGAATGGACGATGTGCGATTCCAATTCGACAGTAGCCGTATGGCGCATGAGTATTATGAAAAACTGTACAACGCTTAATTCATTATTACAAAAGAAGATGGTTGTATAAAGTATCGACATCAATCATCCAGACCTAATCAAAACAAAACGCAGGCCTTATGGACTGCGTTTTGTTTTGTATAATCGTAAAGGCCGTTTAGTAAGTGATGCGCCTTTGACAATCTTGATTTGTTTAAAATAAATATCTGACTATTGAGAAAGGGTAATAGGTTGTAAAAATAATCGTCAGTGCAATAATGAATTGCCAAAAACTAATAGCAAACAACTTTCCCATCATCACCTAATACTGTTCTTGTTCATTTGGAAAATCTGATCGTTTCACATCCTCCACATATTTTCCAACTGCTTCGGAAGCCTGCTCAAAAATATTTAAATACTGCCGTAGAAATTTGGGTTTAAATTCGGTATTGATGCCCAGCATATCATGCATCACCAACACCTGACCATCGCAATGGTTTCCGGCTCCAATACCAATGACAGGTATGTGAAGACTCTCAGTTACCTCCTTTGCCAGACCTGCAGGAATTTTCTCCAACACGATAGCAAAACAGCCAGCTTCCTGCAACAGCAAAGCATCCTTCTTCAATTTTTCTGCCTCCACTTCTTCCTTTGCACGCACGGCATAAGTGCCAAATTTATAAATGGATTGAGGTGTTAATCCCAAATGTCCCATCACGGGCACTCCCGCCGAAACTATTTTTTTAATAGACTTAATCACTTCCTCTCCACCTTCTAGCTTAATGGCATGTGCACCGGTTTCCTTCATGATTCGAATGGCAGAAGCAAGAGCTATTTCCGAATTGGACTGATAGGAGCCAAAAGGAAGATCCACCACCACCAGACATCTGTTCACAGCACGAATCACGGAACTGGCATGATAGATCATTTGATCCAGTGTGATGGGTAAAGTGGTTTCATGGCCGGCCATGACATTGGATGCCGAATCGCCCACCAATATCACATCTATCCCCGCACTGTCTATAATCTTGGCAAAGGAAAAATCGTAAGCAGTCAGCATAGCAATTTTTTCACCTGCTTCTTTCATCTTCACCAAAGTATTGGTCGTTACTCGTTTTACCTCTTTGTTTACTGACATTATTATGTTTAATTTTTAGTGCTTAATGTTTGTTTTTCTACCAATGCTTCATACATCGAATGTATCAGGCCATCTGCTAATCCTATTTTGGGTACTAATATTTCTTCTGTATTAGCCCATTTCAGCACATTGATATATATCAGTAATGCCGGTACAATCACATCTGCTCTGTCTTCACGCATATTGAATAAGCTCATTCTTTCTGTTAGACTAAGATTGCTTAATTCTTTATAATAATCCCGTAGCAAAGCTAATGTAAGTGGTTTCCCTTCTTTCTTTTTTGACAAGGAAAATATTTTGTTGATATTGCCTCCAGATCCAATGGCCATCACTTTCTTTATATCTTTTGTTTGTGTTCGAATCACATTTTTCATTTCTTCCCAATGTGCTTCTACTACTTTTTGTTTCAGGATTCTGATGGTGCCAATATCGAAAGATTGTTTATGTAAAAGTTTATTGTTTAGGTAAAAGGTAAGCTCTGTACTACCACCACCTACATCTGCGTAAATGTAAAGTACATCTTTTTCCAGCCCTTCAGCAATATGGGTTTCATAAATCAGCGAAGCTTCCAAATCACCTGAAATGATTTCAATTTCTACATTAGTGGTTTTTCTTATTCTTTCAATAATGGCTTTTGAGTTTTTTGCATCACGCATAGCGGAAGTGGCACAAGCTCTGAGATGTGTCACTTCGTAGGCATTCAACAAATGCTTATAGGCCTTAATGGTTTCCAGAAGACTGTTTTCTTTTTCTTTGGAAATTTCACCTGTTTCAAAAACGTCAAAACCCAGGCGCAACGGTACTCTTATGAGATTGGATTTGATAAATTCGGGTTTCCTCCCAGCGTTTAGAAACACATCAGTAATTAATAATCTCACTGCATTACTACCAATATCAATGGCTGCTAATTTCAAGGATTAATAGGTTTTATTAAGTAGATAATTGTAAATTTCTTCCTGCGATCGCACTAGTTTTTTATGATCCTTTTTTACATATTCATTGCTAAGTTCATTATTCAAAATTCTGGCCTTAATATTATCGGACAATTGAATTTTCAAAATATCAATCAGCTCGTTTTTCAATTCTTCATTCTTGACGGGACAGGTAGCTTCTACCCGATGTTCTATATTTCTAATCATCCAATCGGCGGAAGATATATAAACTTTTTCATTTCCCCGATTGTGAAAAATCCAAACTCGTGCATGTTCCAGGTACTCATCCACTATGCTAATAGCTTTGACCGCATGTTTGAATTTCTTGTTCTCTGTCTGCATGCAGAATATGCCACGTACAATAAGCTTTACCACAACTCCGGCTTTTGCGGCTTCCGTAAGTTTTTCTATCAGCTTTGCATCTGCCATCGAGTTCATCTTAAGAATGATAGAAGCGGGTTTATTTCTTTTGGCTACAGCTATTTCCTGGTTAATGAGTTTGTCTAATTCTGTTCTGATATAATGAGGACTGGGAATGATTGTTTTGCACTTGTCCAAAAAGTGTTGGCCTGTTTCTGGTTTTTGAAGGTAATTGAAAATCCGGTTCACATCGGCCATGATGAATCGGTTTGCTGTGAGCAGGCAATGATCTCCGTAATATTTTGCGGTTTGTTCATTCACATTTCCAGTACTCACAAACCCATAGTGGATTACTTTATTTTTAATTTTCTTTTTTATCACACAAATCTTAGCATGTACTTTCTGATTCTCCACACCAATAAGCACACGGGCTCCCACATCACTGAGTACCTGCGCCCAATGCAAATTGGCTTCCTCATCAAAACGAGCTTTTAGTTCCATCATCACCGTAACTTCCTTTCCATTGCGAACGGCATTCACCAGCGCATTGATGATTTTGGATTGCGATGCTAGACGGTAACAGGCAATTTTAATAGACATTACATCCGGATCGAAAGCAGCTTCTCGTATCATATCTATCACCGGATTGAAACTATGATATGGAAAACTTAGTAGTACGTCTCTTTTTGCCATTACGTCGGTCACTCTTTTTGCAACCAACAATGGATGCATGAAGGGTTGTTGGCGATTGGGTTTATCGGTAAAAACCTGAGCCGGGAAATCCATAAAATGTCTGAAATTATGAATGCTTCCACTGGGCATCAGATTATCCTTTTTTGATAGGCCCAATTTCAGCATCAGGTATTCCAACAATCCAGTATCCATATTTTCATCGTATGCTAGCCGGATGGGTTTCCCTTTTTTTCTGTTCTTCAATCCTTTTTCTAATTTCTGCACTATGTTGGCAGAATCGGCATTGTCGATGTCGAGCTCGGCATCTCTTGTAAATTTGAAGATATTTGCCTGATAGGTATCATAGCCTAAAAAACTAAAAATGTTCGGAAGATTTGCTCTTATGGCATCCTCCAGCAGCATGATATCATGGGTGCTCGGTTGGGATGGTAAAACGATAAACCTACTGCCAACTGAATTTACAGGCACTTCAATAATCGCATATTTTTTGTCAAGAGGATCATGGCTTTTTTTAAGAACCACACCTAGGTAGATAGATTTATCTCTCAGTGTTGGGAACTTGCCTAAATGTTGAAGCATTAAGGGAACAATATTGGCACTTATTTCCCTGTCAAAATACTGATATATAAATTCTTTTTGTTCGGGATTGAGTTGCAAATCGTTTTTTAAAAAAATATTGTTTTGGTTCAGTGCCGAAGCCACTTCCATCCACACTTTTTCAAAAGTGTTTTGCTGCTCTTCCAAAAGATCGCGTACCTCGTTCAGAATTTTTTGTGGGTTTTTTTCCTGATGCATTTTTAGTTTGGTTTCGATCTGCATCATTCGTTTTAGGGTAGCCACGCGCACTCTGAAAAATTCATCCCGATTGTTCGAAAATATGCCAAGGAATTTCACCCGTTCTTTAAGCGGTACAGTTCTGTCTTCTGCTTCCTGCAGCACCCTTTCATTGAATGACAACCAGCTAATATCTCGTGGAATAAGTTTCAAAGGATAATTATTTAAGTGATTCAGAAATTTTAGAATAATCAGTAAATGTAAGCTGGATACCTATAATTCAGTGAGTGTGGACATTAAATAATTCTTATTTTTTGCACTATCAAAATGTATGTTTGTTTTTAATATAGTAAGAATGGGGAAACAAAAAAGCCACTTCCTAAGAAGCGGCTTTTAATAAATATAGATACATTATTAACGCAAGAACAACAGTTCGCGATATTTTGGTAAATACCATTCTTTATCATCCACCAGCAGCTCCAACTTATCAGCATGGTAACGAATCTTATCAAAGAAAGCGGATTTAACCTCTTTTTCGTACGCAATGGCTTTTTCTCTTGTGTCCTCAATCACATTGCATTTCTTACGGGCTTCAATCATTTTTTCTACCAGATCAGAAGCTTTGTTGATGTGCTCGGATATTTTGTCCAAAATTTGTTTTTGATTAGCATAACCTTCCTCTGTGATGCCCGCTTCTTTTAGTCCTCTGATATTTTTAGCCAAAAGATTTTGATAACGGATAGCTGGAGGTAAAATCATACTGGTGGCCATTTCGCCCATGATACGGCCTTCTATCTGAACTTTCTTAATATATTTTTCGAGTTCAATTTCGTGACGTGCTTCCAATTCAGGATGACTGTAGATACCGTTTTTTACAAATAATTGAGTATTCTTTTCAGAAACCATCGCATCCAAGGCAAGCGGAGTGGTTTTTAAGTTTGGAAGTCCTCTGCGCTCTGCTTCTTTTTCCCAGGCTTCACTATAGCCATCTCCTTCAAACAAGATCTTTTCGCTGCTTACAATGTATTCGCGAATCACCTGCATGATGGCGATCTCTTTCTTCTCTCCTTTTTCAATCAGCGTATCCACATCCTTTTTGAAGTTCTTAAGTGTCTGAGCCATGATCGTATTCAACACCGTCATCGGGCTGGCACAATTAGCGGTAGAACCTACTGCTCTAAATTCAAATTTATTTCCGGTGAACGCAAATGGAGAGGTTCTGTTGCGATCGGTATTGTCTAACAATAAGTCAGGTATGTTTTTGTGGATATCTAGTTTCAACATACTTTCATCCTGCTCATCCATACCTTCACTCACTCTTTCTTTAATATCGTTCAATACTTTGAACAAGAATTCACCGATAAAAACAGAAATAATAGCCGGAGGAGCTTCGTTCGCTCCCAAACGGTGATCGTTTTGTGCAGAAGCGATAGATGATCTTAATACATCCGCATAATCGTGAACTGCTTTGATAGTATTTACAAAGAATGTAAGGAACATCAGATTGGTTTTTGGCGTTTTTCCAGGTGCCAAAAGATTTACTCCGGTATCAGTGGCAATACTCCAGTTGTTGTGTTTACCATTACCATTGATGCCTGCGAATGGTTTTTCGTGGAATAACACACGAAGACCATGTCTTAAGGCAATACGGCTCATCACATCCATCAATAATGAATTGTGATCTACTGCCAAATTAGCTTCTTCATAAATAGGCGCACACTCAAACTGAGCAGGTGCTACCTCATTATGACGAGTTCTGAGAGGAATGCCTAATTTATAACACTCTGTTTCAAAATCGCGCATAAAGGCATACACTCTTTCAGGAATAGAACCAAAATAATGGTCTTCTAACTGTTGGTTCTTAGCAGAGTTGTGACCATACAAAGTACGTCCGCACATGACCAAATCCGGACGAGCACGGAACAGACCGTCATCAATCACAAAATATTCCTGCTCCCATCCCAATGTAGGAGTAACCTTGGTTACATTTCTGTCGAAATAATTACAAACATCTACTGCTGCTTTGTTCAATATATCAATTGATTTCAGCAATGGAGCTTTATAGTCTAATGATTCACCGGTATATGAAATAAATATGGTAGGAATGCAAAGGGTGCGACCGTGTCCGATTTCCACAATAAAGGGTGGGGAAGAAGGATCCCAGGCAGTATAACCTCTAGCTTCAAATGTGGCACGCAAACCTCCATTTGGAAATGAAGATGCATCTGGCTCCTGCTGTATCAATGCTGCTGCTTCAAACTCTTCGATGGGTGTACCATCACCCTTTAAAGTAAAAAAGGAGTCATGTTTTTCAGCTGTGGTACCAGTCAGTGGCTGAAACCAGTGGGTGTAATGTGTTACACCTTTGCTTTCGGCCCAGGCACGCATTCCATTGGCAATATTGGAGGCCATGCTCCTGTCAATCTTTTGTCCAGATTTGATAGATGCTACAATACTCTTGTACGCTTCATCGCTTAAATATTCTCTGGCGGTTTTCAAATTAAAAACATGCGAACCAAAAATACTGGTGATTTTGGGTGATCTTTTACCCAGTTCATCCGTAGTAGAAGGAATGCTTGTAAGGGCAGAAATTCTTAAAGACATATTAGATAATTTTTTTTATAAGGTGTAAAAATAAGTAATATGACAGAAAAAATGAGCCCAACTTAAAAATAATGTCAAAAAAAACATGAATTTATTCATTTATTGAGAAAAGTAGTGGCAATATCTGATATATGTTTTTATATATATGTATTGGGGTGGTATAGGATATTTTGGTTTGAACTACTCAATATAGGCAATGTCAGTTTCAGTGAGGAAATGAGGTTAAAGAATTGGTTACTGCTACTTTAATTTTCGAATATCCAGTTTCAAAATAATCAAACCTCATATCTGGCAGTTGAGAAAATACCTTCCTATTGGATATAATTTAGAGCCTTACAGAGTGGTTTTTCTAATGTACCTACAATAAATTAGCAACATTAAAATTAAGCGGATCTTTTATCAGTTAGTTTGTAGATTTGCGTTTTTTAAAAGCAACGCTAATAGCAAATAGCCGCTGCAGTCTGCATTTAGCCTTAAGCATATTAACAATGGAAATAACAGTAAAGACAGCCGAACAACTGAGAATTACAGCAGAAGAGTTTGAATTAATAAAACAAAAACTCGGACGAACTCCAAACTTTAATGAACTATGTGCCTTCTCTGCCATGTGGAGTGAGCACTGTAGCTATAAAAACTCCATTAAATGGCTAAAAACCCTACCCAGAGATGGAGGTAGAATGTTGGTGGCGGCCGGTGAAGAAAATGCCGGATTGATGGATATTGGCGATGGCTTGGGCGTCGTTTTCAAAATAGAATCTCATAATCACCCCTCTGCACTGGAGCCTTTTCAAGGGGCTGCCACAGGAGTAGGGGGAATTCATCGCGATATTTTTACAATGGGTGCCAGACCTATTGCTGCCTTAAATTCTTTGCGCTTTGGAAAATTGGAAGAAGCAAAAACGCAACATTTATTAGCAGGCGTGGTACATGGTATTGGTCATTATGGCAATTGCTTTGGAGTACCTACTGTGGGTGGTGAAATTTATTTTGACCAATGTTACCATACCAATCCTTTGGTAAATGCGATGAGTGTGGGGATTGTAAAAATTGGTGAAACGGTATCGGCTACTGCCGAAGGGGAAGGCAATCCTGTGATGTTTGTGGGAAGTGCTACCGGTAAGGACGGCATAGGCGGTGCATCTTTTGCCTCGGCTGATATTACTTCAGATAGTGTGCAGGAGCTTCCAGCCGTTCAGGTTGGTGACCCTTTTCAGGAAAAGAAGTTATTGGAAGCCTGTCTGGAGGTCATTCAAACTGGTGCCGTAGTGGGTATGCAGGATATGGGAGCTGCCGGCATCATTTGCTCCACCGCTGAGATGAGTGCCAAGGGAGGTGTGGGTATGAAAATAGATTTGGAAAAAGTGCCTACCCGTCAGCAAAACATGAAGCCTTGGGAACTGCTCCTTAGCGAAAGTCAGGAACGTATGTTATTGGTGGCTACTAAAGGCCGTGAGAAAGAAGTGGAAGCTGTTTTTGAAAAATGGGATCTGCCTTGTTCTGTGATTGGCTATGTAACCAGCGATGGCATTTTGAACTTTTATATGAATGGCACTTTGGAAGCCTCCATTCCTGCTGAAGAATTAGTGCTGGGTGGTGGAGCACCCCAGTATGACCGGGAGTTCACAGAACCAAAGTATTTACAAAAGATAAATGAGTTTGACAGTAACACCATTCAAACGCCGGAAGATTTGAAGCAAGTGGCTGAACAAATTATAGCACTGCCTTCTATCGCTTCAAAAAGATGGATTTTTAATCAGTATGATAGCATGGTTGGTACGGTAAATGCTTCTACCAATGCACCCTCTGCTGCCGCGGTGGTGAGTGTGAAAGGAACCAGTAAGGGTTTGGTAGTAACTACCGATTGCAATAGTCGCTATGTATTTGCAGATCCTTATAAAGGTGCCATGATTGCCGTGAGCGAAGCCGCCAGAAATATTGTATGTTCCGGAGGTCTGCCCTTGGGTGTAACCAACTGTCTGAACTTTGGTAATCCCTATATTCCCGAATTGTACTATCAGTTTGTGAATGCTGTAAAAGGTATGGGCGAGGCTTGTCGCAAATTTGATACACCAGTAACAGGAGGCAATGTAAGTTTCTATAACCAGAATCCAGATGGTCCAATAAACCCTACACCTACCATCGGTATGGTGGGCTTGCTGGAAAACATAGAAGATAAAATGACTTTAGGGTTTAAATCCGCAGGTGATATCATTTATGTGTTAGGAAAACAAACCAGCGATATCAATTCTTCTGAATACTTGTACCAGGTGCTTGGAGTATCACATTCTCCCGTTCCTCATTTTGAACTGGAAGAAGAGTTTGCCCTACAGCAATTGGTGGCCAAAGCCATCGGTCAAAAACTGGTTGAATCCGCAAATGATATTTCCGAAGGGGGATTATTTGTGAATTTATGTGAGAGTGGATTTGTGCATGGTTTAGGTTTTGACATAACCCTAAATGCTTCCATCCGTAAAGATGCACTTCTTTTTGGAGAAGGTCAAAGTCGTGTGGTGGTAAGTGTTTCAGCCGACAAGGCAGCAGCATTCGAAGCCTTGGTTCAGGGAACTGATTTTGAAAAAATTGGTGTAGTGTCTGAAGGGGATGTTTCTGTAGATGGGGAAGATTGGGGGGCAATTATCAACTGGAATGAAACATATAATACCGCAATAGAAAATTTCCTGACTAAAGAAGGTGCTTCTGATGCGTTGAGCAGCTTATGAAATTAAGGCTTACATATTTTAGGTAGAGCATTGTTTCACCGAATTTGCGAGCCCCTATAATCTGGATAAACTATGGCAAGGAAGGTGAGTGGTGTTCATCAGTATAATCAAAAAAAAATTTTAGATAAGTGAAAATAGCAATCATCGGAGGAGGTAATTTGGGTACCGCCATTGCACAGGGTCTATTAAAAAGTGATTTTTGTACTCCATCGGAAATAATTATCACCAAAAGAAATATTTCAGCATTGAAAGGCGAACTGCCCAAAGCAGTAAAAGTTACCAACGATAATTTGAAAGCCACACAGGATAGTGAAGTCATCATATTGGCGGTAAAGCCTTTTCAGGTGGAAAGCGTTATGGAACTCATTGCTCCCGCACTCACAAAAAAACATACGCTCATTTCGGTTATCACCGGCGTTACCGTTTCGGACTTAAAGGAGATGGCCAAAGTGCCTTTGCCGGTATTTCGAGCCATGCCCAATACGGCAGTAGCGATACAGCAAAGCATGACCTGTATCAGTTACGAAAATGCCACCGACAAGCAGGTGCAATACGTAACAAAGATGTTCTCCACCGTGGGGAAAGTGACGGTGATAGATGACAAGTTGATGGATGCCGCCACCATACTGGGTGCCTGCGGCACAGCCTATGCCATGCGCTATATCCGAGCCAATATTCAGGGAGGTATCGAGATTGGTTTTGATGCCAAAACCGCCAGTCTTATTGCTGCTCAAACTGTGAAAGGAGCTGCAGAATTGTTACTGACCAACAATAGCCATCCCGAGCAGGAGATTGACAAAGTAACCACCCCCAAAGGATGCACCATTGTAGGCCTGAACGAAATGGAGCATCGTGGTTTTAGTTCTTCCCTCATTCGAGGAGTGATTACCAGCTATAAAAAAATAGCCAAAGACTAAAAAGTCAAATGGAACTGACGAATAGGAGTAGTGCAGGAAAAAGTTCCTGCATTTTTTTTTATGAAACCAGCAAAAGAATATATGGCAACTTCCTTGTGTCACTCACTTCGGCTACAGCACATGGCTCATCTCATTTATTCGAAACCAGGCAAGTCCAAAAAATCTTATAAGTCTAATTTTCTCTCATTAACCAATAATTTCTATCTTTGCCCGACCTCTCAAGATTTTTCAAAAATTTTACTGGTCAGCAAGTTAGCAACTAAAGAAAAAAATTATGGACAGATTATTCTGTTCTTTATTGTTTTGTACTGTTTCCTAATTCATCATGCACAATCAAATATTCACAATTAATAATTAATCATTCACAATTCACAATTAATAAAAAGGTATGTCCAAGTATGTTTTTGTAACAGGAGGTGTTTCTTCTTCTTTAGGTAAAGGTATTATTGCCGCATCTTTAGCCAAGTTGCTCCAGGCACGTGGTCTAAGAGTAACCATTCAAAAATTTGATCCTTATATCAACATAGATCCCGGCACCTTAAATCCTTACGAGCATGGTGAATGTTATGTAACCGAGGATGGGGCAGAAACCGATTTGGATCTTGGGCATTACGAAAGGTTTTTAAATATTCATACCTCACAGGCAAACAACGTAACAACGGGCAGAATTTATCAAACCGTGATCAATAAGGAAAGAGAAGGAGCCTATCTGGGCAAAACCGTACAGGTTGTGCCGCACATCACCAACGAGATCAAACGACGCATGATGGAGCTAGGCACCACTGGTGAATACGATATTGTGATTACAGAAATTGGTGGAACAATCGGTGATATAGAAAGCCTGCCTTTTGTGGAATCTATTCGTCAGTTGCAGTGGGAGTTGCCGGAGGAAGATACGGTAGTCATACACCTTACCTATATACCTTATCTGAAAGCAGCCAAGGAACTTAAAACCAAACCTACCCAGCACAGTGTAAAAATGTTGAGCCAGGAAGGTGTTACTCCCGATATCATTGTATGTCGGGCAGAAAAACCAGTTACGCCTGAACTGAAAAGAAAAATTGCTCAGTTCTGCAATGTGCGACAGGAAGCTGTCATAGAAGCAGCGGATCAATCTACTATCTACGAAGTGCCATTGGCCATGCAAAGGGAAAAGTTGGATCTGATTTGTCTTCGAAAAATGAATATCACCAATTTCAAAGAGCCAGAAATGTCCAAGTGGCATACCTTTTTGGATAAAGTAAAATATCCAAAATCGGTGGTTCGTATTGGACTGATAGGGAAGTATCTCGAATTACAGGATGCCTATAAATCTATTTTGGAGGCATTTGTACATGCAGGTGCTGTCAACGAATGTCAGGTGCAGATCATCAATGTGCATAGCGAATATATCACCAATGACAACGTAGCAGAAAAACTGGATGGTCTGGAAGGGCTGTTAGTAGCTCCAGGTTTTGGTTTGAGAGGAGTGGAAGGAAAAATTACCGCTGTTAAATATGCCCGTGAATCAGGACTTCCATTTTTTGGTATTTGTCTGGGTATGCAGATGGCAACTATTGAGTTTGCCCGAAATGTGTTAGGTATCAAAGAGGCCAACTCTACCGAAATGGATGAACATACCAAAGAGCCTGTTGTAGATCTGATGGAAGATCAGAAAAAAGTAACAGGCAAAGGTGGTACCATGCGCCTGGGTTCTTACCAGTGTACTATTGCCCCCGATACTCTGGCCTATAAAATTTATGGATCGGAATCTATCAGCGAAAGACATCGTCATCGCTGGGAATTTAATAATAAATATCTGGAAGCATTTGAAAACGCTGGCATGATAGCCAGTGGTAGAAATGCAGATAGTGGGTTGGTAGAGATTGTGGAGCTGCCTTCACATCCTTTCTTTATCGGGGTTCAGTATCATCCGGAACTGAAGAGTACCGTAGAGAATCCGCAACCCATTTTTGTGAATTTTATAAAGGCGGCTATGGATCACATTACCAGTCAGAAAACCGTGAAGGCTGAAAATGCAAAACTGTAGTTTTCTATAAAAAATTAAAACATAAGAGGAACGGCCATTCAAAATGAAATAAAGTAGTTTGGCCGTTTCTCTTTTTTTTTGAGGTAAGATTTGCTTTCCCTACTTTTGATCCATGTGTATCGATTTCAGAATTAACCGTTTTTTTAGACTTGCCGCTAGCATCATCCGATGTTTTGGTTTGTGGAATAATATCATTCGTCGCCCCTCTTAATTTTCTTACTATATTTTTTTAGTAATGTACTATCCGGTTATTACCGGATTTAGGCTTTGCCATGAACGCAGCTGTTGATGATTGGTGTGTTGGATTTGAATATTCCTTTCCACCGTCAATATGCTTGATGGTTCATGACAATCTGTGTGAGGGCCTTTTTTTGAATGGTGGGTATTATCCTGATACCAAACCTCAAACCTCAAACTTCAAACAACAAATAAATAAAATGAACACAATAATCGAACCTTTTCGTATCAAATCGGTGGAACCCATTTTTATGACTTCCAAGGAAGAACGTAAACAAATATTAGAAAATGCCTTTTACAATCCGTTTCTTATAGATGCCAGAGATGTACTGATAGATCTGCTTACCGATAGTGGCACCAGTGCTATGAGCTCCAACCAGTGGGCGGGCATCATGTTGGGAGACGAGTCGTATGCCGGAAGCAGTAGCTTTTTTCATTTTGAAAAAGCGGTGAAAGATATTACCAGAATGTCGTTTGTAATACCTACTCATCAGGGTCGGGCAGCAGAAAAAATTCTGTTTAGTATTATTGGCGGGCCAGGGAAATATATTGTTAGTAATACCTTGTTCGATACCACAAGAGCCAATATTGAATATAGTGGTGCTTCGGGTGTCGATCTGGTTTGTGAGGAGGGAAAACATCCTCTTACACCGGCTCCTTTCAAGGGAAATATGGATACCATTGCATTGCAGCAATTTATTGATGAAAAAGGACCTGAGAATATTCCTGCCTGTGTGCTAACTATTACCAATAATTCCGGGGGAGGTCAGCCTGTGAGTATGCAGAATATCCGGGAAGTAAAAAGAATCTGTGCCGCCAATGGTATTCCTTTTTATTTAGATGCCTGCCGGTTTGCAGAAAATGCGTATTTCATAAAACTTAGGGAAGAAGGATATCGTGATAAATCAATCATCGGGATTGCCAATGAAATGTTTTCTTATGCCGATGGTGCTACCATGAGTGCTAAAAAAGATGCGTTTGCCAATATTGGCGGTTTTTTAGCATTGCATGACGAGGCCTTAGCCAAAGAATGTCGCAATTTATTAATCATCACCGAAGGGTTCCCCACTTATGGAGGGCTGGCTGGTAGAGATTTGGAAGCAATTGCCATAGGATTAAAGGAAGTGATGGAAGAACCTTATCTGCAATACCGCATCCGAAGTATTGAATATCTTACCGAGAAACTTTTTGCAGCAGGCGTTCCGGTGATGCGTCCTGCTGGAGGACATGCCATCTATTTGGATAGCAAAACTTTTCTGAACCATATACCCCTAACTCAATATCCCGGTCAGGCACTTGCTTGTGAACTTTATCTGGCCGGAGGGATCAGAACTGTGGAGATTGGTTCGCTGATGTTTGGTAAATATGATGAAGCAGGGCAACTGATTCCAGCGGCATTGGAATTGGTTAGACTGGCCATTCCCCGACGTGTGTACACTCAAAGCCATATTGACTATGTAGCTGAAGTGGTAATAGAAGTATATCAAAATCGACAGCAAATTCGTGGACTTGAAATCACTGAAGAAGCCCCTTTGCTGAGGCATTTTACAGCGAAACTAAAAAGAGTGGAATAGCATCCATCCTACATTTTCCTATTTCATCTCGCACAACCTATAAGGATTTGTGCGGGATGATTGGGGAATGAATAACATTTTGGGCCATAAAACATTGAGATATATATCAAAACTCATCTTTTCTATGCCTGGTTTTGGCAGTCGATTGGGTGTCCTATCAGGTGGCACATACACTCACAAATTGAATCTGTTCAAAATCGAATTAAATGGATTTTGATTTTAGATACTCCTTCACAACATCCGTTATCGATGGGTAGGCAGTGGCCAAATATTTTTCAATGTCTGCTACTTTCACCCATTCTATTTTTTCAATATCTTCCTCGGTTTGCGGAACTAGTTTTTCGGTTTCGGTTTCCTGCATCAAAAACCAATGTGACTCTTTCAGAATATGATGGGTGCCGTGTTCATAAGTGTGATAGGTGATCAAAATGGGGGAGAGGAGATGGATTTTACTTAATCCGGTTTCCTCCTGCACTTCTCTTAAGGCACAGGCTTGGATTGTTTCGCCTTTGTCCAGATGACCTTTGGGCAAGTCCCAAAAACCCCGCCTGAAAATCATCAGTATATCATTCGTTTTATTGATGACCAATCCGCCACCAGCCACATGCTTTTCAAATTTTTTGAAAAATTTGGTCTTCAAAGCCTCCAGATCATTGTGAAGAAATATACCTTGTTTTATCTGTGGAAGGGCTATTTCCCGTAACATAGATTTGATGGTATGGGTGTCCAATTCATCAATGAAAATGGTTTCTGGAAGATGGTGCAATTGTTCCAGATGGGTGTCCAATTGATCGGTTAGATAAACCGGTTTGTTATTGATATAAATGGTTGTCTGCATAACTGTGTACAATATTAATGGAGTAGTTTATTCCAAATCTACATATTCGGTTAATTTCGCAAATTAAAAATATATAGTAGTTATGAATGATGCAAAAGTTGTTGCCGAAAAATTATTACAGGCCAATGCAGTAAAGCTAAGTCCCAATGATCCGTTCACCTGGGCCAGTGGATGGAAAAGCCCAATTTATTGTGATAACCGGAGCATTCTGTCTTATCCATTTATTCGCGATTATATTAAGAGTGAAATGTGCAATGTGTTGTTTGAGCAATTTGGTGAAGCCGATGCATTTGCCGGAGTTGCTACAGCGGGAATTGCCTGGGGCGCGATGGCTGCCGACCAGCTAAAACTTCCTTTTCTTTATGTGCGTCCCAAGCCCAAAGACCACGGATTAGGTAATCAGATAGAAGGGAGGTTCGAACCGGGTCAAAAAATTGTGGTGATCGAGGACTTGGTTAGCACTGGAAAAAGTAGCCTTCAGGCAGTGGATGCACTTGAAGCAGCGGGGCTGGAAATTCTGGGAATGGTCTCCATTTTTACCTACGATTTTGCAGTGGCTAAAGAAGCATTTGAAAAAAGAAATCTGAAATACCATTCGCTCACTACCTATCCGATGTTGTTGGAATTGGCCTTAGAAAAAGAGATCATCCAACCCGAACAATCAGAATTGCTTTTGCAATGGAGAGAGGATCCTGCCAATTGGACAGGTTTCTAATCCTTCCCAATTATCATAAACCTTCATGGCGGATTGTCCCCGCTCTCAAAATTCTTCTAAAGAATTGAGAGTGGGGATTTTTTTGTCCGGTTTAAAATCTTTTTCAACCTCCTCTCAACTGCCTATCTATTCTTTAAGGTTGTTTGAATTCTTTCCTCCCTCAGGAGATTTCCTTTTTCCTTCTATGAAAGTCTCCTTGCAGTATTTGCAATTAAATTTTGGGTAATCTACCTGAGGCAAATGACATATTAAGTAATTAGTTTCGGTAATAATATTAGTATTTGAAAAAGTTAATTGATGATTTATAATACTAGTAATATTAGTAGGTAATATGAGTATAAAAAACTAAAAAGGAATGTAATATGAGCTACAAGTAAAAATAAAATGTGTGTATATATATTATAATCAGTAACAAATAACTCCTAATCTACCATTCTATTTTAGTTAATTGATAAAGAGCCATAACTAATTCAAAAAGAGAATAATATAAATAATATATCAAGTATATAATGTGATAAAATACAAATATCAAAAAAAGTGTATGAAAAATAGGAGCATAAAATTTAAAATGAGGTATAGTTTTAAGATTTTAAAGTCAGTTTGGATGAGAAAAGGGCCAATTCAAATTTTTTATATCAAAATAAAATGTAGGTAGATCGAGTCCTGCTCTAATTTAATTATCTACATCTTTTTTGGGGGATAAGGCTTTTTGACTTCTACCCTACCCTACCGATAGAGGGGCATTCGTATTGGTTTTGAACCTTTGTTCTGTTGGTCGTTTTCAGGATCAGTTTGACAATGAATGCTTTACTGACTTTATGGCAGCAGATTCCGGATGAAGTTTCTTTCATCGTTTTTATAGAAAGTATAATTGATTTGGTGGCAAACTGGTTGCTTTCTCTCGAAAACTAATGCCCAATCCTGAGTCATCGAATGGTCAATGGATGCCTTTCATTCGACGTTAGGAGCAGTCAAAGATGGGATAGGAAATATTTAGAATTTGAAACTTTGGAAGAGGGGTTTAGTTTATTTCTATTTTTACTATGGCATTCTTGCTCAGCTTTTTTGTTTTCCATTTTGCCTTCTTAATACGCTCAATGGCTTTTTTGATCAAAAGCTCATCGGCTGTTTCAACAATGGTAAAATCGGTAGGCTCTCCATTTTCATCCACTGTAAATTTTATCTCTATCGTTTTGGTGGGTTTTGTCCTGTCCACTGCCAAATCGTTTTCCATGGCCTGGTTAAAATGTGCCCAGCCTTCTTCCGGGTAGGCCAGTGTTTTTTTATTACTAGCTTCCGTCTCTTTTTTGAATTTGTTGAAATCACCCATCCTAGCTTTCTGAGTTTTACTCTTTCCATATCCTACTATCACAATTTCATTGAGTTCATTTGGCTTTTTAGTCAATATGATATTGTTCAATTTTCCAGACGAATAATTCCAGTTATGAGTATTGTATCCACTCAGGCTAATAGAAATATTTCCAGCACTATCGCCAACCGGCAGATAAAAACTTCCATCAGGTTTCGTGTAGGTGTTTCTGTTTCCCGGGCCTGTTATCGAAACAGCCGCAAGAGGTTTTCCAGTTTCATCTGTTACTTTTCCAAAGGCTGAATAATTTTTGTCCATTGGAGCGGCCCTCATCGTTGATACTTTGGCCATTGCTCTGGCAGGCGCTTCGGCACTATTGTTATCCTCCCATTCAGCTTTTGCTTTGTCAGTTATTTCGGAATGGATAGTGGCAGCAGCTATTTCTTTGGTATTGTCCTGAATTTTTTTTGATTCTAACCCTTCAGGAGTCGGTGTTGCCGTTGCTGGTGCAGCAGCAATTGGGGCAGACTGGCTCACAGCCTTTCTTGCATCCAGCTTTGCAATTGCCGCATTTTCAGTTTGGTTTCCTACCCTCGAAGGGGTATCTACGTTCCCCGCTACATTATCTTTTTGCAAGTTGATCACTATAGCAGAACCTGTACTATCTACAATTGCTTTTATTTGAGCAGTTTCATTTAAAACGGGGTCTGTGGGTTTTAAAAGCCACCATCCACCAGTAGCCATCACGCCCAACACACAGGCCGCTGCCAGAAGTCGCCAGCCTCTGAGGTTCCTGGATTTTTCTTTATATTCTAGGGGCGTGGTTTGAGCAGAACTGCCTAATAGAGTTGCTCTAATTTCATCCAAATGTTTGGTAGTAGTGCGTGTATCAGCATGTCTAAAACCGTCGATGGAATCGGCCAGCAACGGATCTGTCAAAGCCGCTCGTTCCAGATCATGCATTTCCTGAGCGGTCATCTTGCCGCTCAAATACCTGACAATATCATCAGGCGAATAAAATATATGTTTGTTTTTATACTGCATTTTTTTCCATACAGTTTTTTAGGTTTCGTCTTCCGTTTTGAATCAGGCTGCGAACTTTGTTCCAATCCAAACCGGTGTTTTCTGTTATTTCATTATAACATTTGTTTTCATAATAAAACATCCGAATGGTTTTCTCCTGATCTCCGGACAGCTTGTTCATACAATCTTCCAGCCTATTGAATGTTTCTTCCTGATCCATCACATCATCCAGATGCGAAAAATCTTCCGATTGCACAGCCTGCTGGTCTAAATTTACAGTAATATTCTTCTTTGTCTTTCTCAATTGCATCAGACAAAAATTTTTTGTCAGCACATACACCCAACTCTTGAAATGCTGAATCTCATGTAGCGGCACTTTCCGAAGTAGTTCCTGGTAAATATTCATCACAGCATCTTTTGCTTCCTCCGCATCTTCCAAATATTTGAGGCAAACCCCATACAACAAATCGCTGTAGCGCAAAAATAAAGTGGCAAGCATCTCCTGTTGGCCGGTTCGTTTAAACTCCAGCAAGAGTTGCTCATCGTCTGCCTCCTTTATTGATTTTATTTTAAGTAGTTGGGTCAAATATTTTTATTTAATCGGCTTAAGTGCTTCTATCATCCATATTGCCACGCTCGTTTCATTTGTGGTACATAACTGAGCAATAAGTCGCAATAAACATTTTTACTCACTATTTCTTTCATAAGAATAATGCGATTGCCTCCATGCCTAAACCTATGCAAAACAAATAATTTTTTGATTGGATTATGTAATTAATTTTTTCGTTGCATCCTGTTTCCAAACCTAAAATATTTTTTTATGAGCTATGTCAAATTAATCACCCTGTCCGTCTTTGCCGTTTTACTTTTTGCTTTTACCAAAAAAGAACATAAGCTAAAAGGCACAGTATATGGATCCCAGAACCAACCCATTGCTGGCGCAATTATACAAGAAAAAGGAACATCAAATGCCGTCAGCACCGATCCCAATGGAAAATTTACTATTACCGTTAGTAGTACAAATGTTACAATCATTGCTACTGCTGCAGGTTATCAGCAAAAAGAAGTGAAAGTTGGGAACAGTACTGTTCTAACCATTAAACTTAATGCTGTCCGCTCTTTGGATGAAGTGGTTGTAGTGGGATATGGAACAAGATCAAAGCAAACGGTTACTGGTGCCGCTACTATTATTGGATCAACCAATAATCGAACGGTGTACCCATCACCATCCTTCAATTCATCTGGTGGTCTTCTGGAATACAAGAAAGATTTTGATCGGGAGGGCTATGATCACATTCAGGAAAACACTTTCCATAAAGTAAAAGACAATCCGCTATCTACTTTTTCTATCGACGTGGATGGAGCTTCTTATAGTAATATTCGCCGATTTATCAACAATGGTCAGTTGCCACCGGCTGGAGCGGTGCGTATTGAGGAAATGATCAATTACTTTTCCTATCAGTATCCACAGCCAGAAGATGACGCTCCTTTTAGCATCAATACGGAGTATGCGGTATGTCCATGGAACACCAGGCATCAGTTGGTGTCCATCGGTTTGCAAGGAAAAAAAATTGCTACAGAAAATTTGCCTCCATCCAATCTTGTATTTTTAGTTGACGTAAGTGGTAGCATGATGTCGGAGGACAAACTACCGCTGGTACAAGCTTCCATGAAATTGCTGGTTGATCAACTTAGGAAGCAGGACAAAGTGGCCATTGTCGTTTATGCGGGTAGAGCAGGATTGGTACTACCTTCTACCAATGGGCAGGACAAATTCAAAATCAAAAATGCCATAGATGGGTTGCAGGCAGGTGGATCTACTGCTGGTGGAGAAGGAATTAAATTGGCGTACAAAGTGGCATCTGAAAATTTTATTAAGGAGGGTAATAATCGGGTAGTACTTTGTACAGATGGTGATTTTAATGTGGGTGTAAGTAGTGATGACGAACTGGAACGTATGATAGAAACAAAAAGAGAGACTGGCGTTTATCTGAGTGTGCTTGGATATGGAACTGGAAATTATCAGGATGCCAAAATGCAGAAGCTAGCCAATAAAGGCAATGGAAATCATGCTTATATAGATGATCTGAAAGAAGCCAGAAAAGTACTGATCCAACAATTTGGGGGCACCATGTTTACCATTGCCAAAGATGTGAAGTTGCAGATAGAGTTTAATCCGGCAAAAGTGCAGGGTTACCGTCTGATAGGATATGAAAACAGAATGCTGGCAAAAGAAGATTTTAATGATGATAAAAAAGATGCAGGTGAAATGGGTAGCGGGCATACTGTTACTGCTCTTTATGAATTGATCCCAACAGGAATAGAAGCCTCTGAACTTAGAAAAGTGGATGACCTGAAATATCAAAAACCGCTTGCAAATGCATCCGGATTTAAAAATAATGAAGATGTGATGACCGTTAAGTTTCGATACAAAAAACCGAATGGCGACAAAAGTCTTTTGTTACAACAGGTGGTAAAAGGTTCACCCAGGAACTTTAAGACGGCTAGTGCCAACCTGCATTTGGCAGCGGCAGTGGCCCAGTTTGGAATGCTTTTGCGAAATTCTGATTTCAAAGGAGAAGGAGGATATATCCTGGCCAGAAAGTTGATGAGTTCGGCTTTAGGATACAATACGGATGAACAGAAGATGGAGTTGGTACAACTGATGAAAATGGCAGAAGCCATGAGGCCGATGTCCCAAAATGAAGACAATGTAATGAGCAAAAGAGAAAGTAGGCGTTTTCAAACTTTATCCCGTCGATGATTGAATAACCATCCAAAAAGATAAGAACCACAAATAATTTCAAAGCGTCTGAATGTAGGCGCTTTTTTATTTGTTCATAACCCTGTTATTTTGCAACTAATAATTTTATACTCATGAAGCCGTCTCAAATAATAGCCTTAATAGCAATAGCCACACTGGTTGCAGCTTGTTTTATACCCTGGATGCGGATTGATGATCCGGCCATTACCATTACAGGGGTCGATACGACTGGAACAAATTTTGGCAAACCGGCCTTAAATCATTTGATTTTAACGGCCTTTATTTTACTTTTCACCTTTGTGCCAAAGATGGGTGCTAAAAGAGCCAATCTGTTTTTTGCTGCGCTCAATCTGGCCTGGGCAATAAAGAACTATGCGGTCATTCCTAGGTGCGAAGGGGGAATCTGTCCGGAAAGATTATTGGGGCTGCATTTAGTATTAATTGCTTCCATCATTATGATGATAACCACTTTGTTTCCAAAAGCACCGCCATTGAAAAAGCCGGAAAACGTACAATTTTAGCCAGCCTTATAGTGGTTTGATATTACAAGGAGCTTATTTAACCTTAATCATATTCAGGTTTCTTTGAATGCCTTTGAACTTAGAACGTTTCAGCGGAGAGTGTCTGAATATTTTTCTAAAGCTTTCCTCCGACATTTCTTCCCATTCTGCACTGGAAAGGTTCAGTATTTCAGGTATCGGATTAAAAGCTGTATTGGCATTGGGTTTGCTAAAACGATTCCAGGGGCAAACATCCTGACATATATCACATCCAAACATCCAGTTTTCAAATTTGCCCTGAAGATTAGAGGGAATCAGCATATCCTTTAGCTCAATAGTAAGATAAGAAATACAACGACTACCATCGATCACCTTGTTAGGAAGAATAGCATCCGTAGGGCAGGAGTCAATACATTTGGTACAGCTTCCACAAAAATCTTTTGCAAAAGGATCATCGTATTCCAATGCCAGATCGGTGATCAAAGTGGCAATGAAAAAGAAAGATCCGGATTTTTTAGTGATCAAATTTCCGTTTTTGCCCACCCATCCCAAACCACTTCTGGTCGCCCAGCTTCGTTCCATCACTGGTGCAGAATCCACAAACCCACGACCTTCCACGGCTCCAAATTTTTCTCTCAAAAAAAAGAGAAATTCATTCAGCTTTGCACGAATCACCTCGTGATAGTCGCTACCATAGGCATATTTTGAAATGTTGGGGGTCTCTGCATGTTGCTGTTCAGCAGGATAATAATTTAATAATATGGTGATCACTGATTTGGCACCCGGTACCAATTTAGTGGGATCTACCCTAAGATCAAAGTGGTTTTCCATGTACTTCATTTCACCGTTCATTCCCTTGTGCAGCCAGTTTTCCAATTTTCTGGCATCTTCATCCAGGGGTTGTGCTTTGGCAATGCCACAGTAGTCGAAACCCATGCGGGTACTGAGTTGTTTTACAAAAAATGTATTGGCTGAAATAATAGACATGGATCATTTTAAAGAGCCCAAAGGTCTTTTAATTATTCTGATTTTCAAAAACCAACCACAATTTTGCTATGTCGATACTTCACAGATAGTACTTTGGAATTGGTGTTTGAGTTTTTATCGAATTAAGAATTTTACCCTTATTGATTGGCTATCCATTGCAAACAAACAGGAGCATCTATTTTTATACGTTCACCAGTGAAGATAAGCAGGCCGGTTACCGGATTACGTTTAAAGATGGTGATATCACCAGACCGTTGATTGGCCGCTAACAAAAATTTTCCAGATGGATGAATAGTGAAATTTCGGGGAAAATTTCCCATAGTGGATTGAACAGCTATGAACCGAATCCTACCATTCTTTTTATCCACTTTATATATTTCGATAGTACTATTACTCCTTTGTGACACATACAAAAATTTTTCATCTGGTGATAAATGAATATCGGCTCCGGCACCCGCCTGTCCTTTGGGAAGATGATTTACTGTTTGAGTAATTTTATAATCCTTTCCAGTTTTTTGTATCAAATGCACATTTCCCGACATTTCTTCTATCAGGTATCCAAAGCGTCCAGTTTTGGTAAAAATAATATGTCTTGGCCCACCACCTGGTTTTATTGGGATCCAGGTTTTGTGGCTGGTGTCCAACAATCCTGTAAAGACATCAAAGGGGTAAATCATTACCTTATCCAAACCCAGATCAGGAACAAAAAGGGCTTTGTTATCTGCACTTATGAAGGTGCAATGCACATGGGAGCTGCCTTGCCGATCCTTGTTGATGCTGCTGCCTTCATGCTTGATATACTGGTGGATGGCACCCACAGAACCATCGGAATGAACAGGGTGTACCGTTAGGTCTCCACTGCCATAGTTCCCTACAAATAGCCACTTGCCGGTTTTGTCCAGACTGATATAGCATGGTGCACTTCCTATATTGGGTATGTCATTGACGAAACTAAGTTTCGCATTGCTTTTGTCATAGGAAAAAGCCGCCACTTTTCCCTGATCAAATTCGTTTACAGCATAAACAAATTTGTTGCTTTTATTGATGGTCAAAAAAGATGGATTACCTGTATTTGCAATACTGGGTTCCGTTGCTTTGGCCGTATTGGTATTAAAGTCATAAATATAAATGCCTTTGCTTTGAGTATTGTCGGTGTAAGTGCCAACTACTAAATTTTGTGCAGAAAGGTTTGTGCCAAACACAATCAGGCCAAGGAAGCTAGAAATCAGACTGTATATTTTCATTTGAATAATATTGCTAATAAAAATAATGAAATTGAGTTTGACCAGAAAGATAAGTTTAAAGTTTCAATGAAGTTGTTTTCAACTTTATACAGTGAAGGTTTGTGATGGGCTGATATGTCAAAATCACCAGAATAAATGTTGTATTTTTTTTAACAACCTTCTTAAAACCCTTTATGGGATTGGTTACTCTTAATTCTGAAAAAACAATTTTAGAAAACTACTAAACTCAATAAAGATGAAAAAAATACTTTCAATTTCAATGATGTTGTTGGCAGGTATTGTTTTATTTTCTAGCTGCACCAAAAGAGATTATTACGATGATTGGAATGAAAATGATGATGAAGAATCAGGCATTGTTAAATATATTTCTGAGGTGAATTCTCCCTATTCTGTTGTTAAGTTAGATTATGATGGTCAGTATGCGGTTGTGTATAGTGTGGACAGCGATGTAAAACTGTGGCCTGAAACCAATGATGTGATTTATGGTGATTTTACTATAGGCGGCAGTCGCAAAGTCTATAATAAAACTATTGGAAAAACAATTAGACTGGAAGTGGATGAGTTTTTTAAATACGAAGACGATGCCATACATTCAGTCATCAGAAAAGAAGATAGCGAGGGTTATGTTGCTTCCTTTAAAATGAAAGGCATTAAACTGCAACGTAGAACCAATTCACCCATCATCTCTATAAAGTAATTTTTATCCGTTCTCTTATAATGCGGGTTGCAGAAATGCAGCCCGTTTTTTATTTAAGTCAAAAAAAAACAGCAGGTGTTTTTCCTGCTTTTCTTATGCATTGTACTATCAAGCTATTTGATATATTGATGTTCGAATTCAGTATCACTCTGCCTCCATCAACTCTTCCACCATCAGGTGATTATATGCTACATTCAAAAAATTAGGAATCAGCGTTTTGTTTGTCCAATAGATTTTGTCCGGATCGTCTAAATGTTCCAGCATACTGGAGAGTTTCGCTTCACCATAGTTCTTGATAACCGTGGCCCGTTTATCTTCGCTTTGAAAATGTTTGGTCATGCCGGCTGCATCGGCTTCGGGATGAAATTGGGTGCCGAAAATATAATCATTAAACCTAATACTCATCACTGCACGTTCATAAGGGATATGTGGCCTTTCTTTTTCTATACAGGTAATGGTTGCGCCAATCTCATGTAATAGTTTCAAATTGGGTTGGATCAACTGAAAGTCTCTACTATCAACGGCATAGAATGGATTATTTAGTTGCTCAAAAACCGGATCGCCAATGGCATCAGGCATCAGATGAATAGGGAATATGCCAAAGGAGGTGGACTTTCTTTTGCAAATAAGACCTGCATTGAAGTATCTGCTGGCTAATTGAAAGGAGTGACAAATGAGGAAAACGAATTTTTTGGTAAGGTTCTGCGGATTTTCATTCCATCGGATGATATTGCGCAACCATTTGTTCCAATTGATGTCCCAGTCATCAAATCTGGAACTTAGGGGGTCGCCTGGGCCACCACTCGAAATGTACATATCATAAGAAGTATCCGGGAGTTCATTTTTTACTCTTACATCATATACATCATATAGTATTTCAATATTATTTTCCTCAGCCCAACGATAAACCACTTCACTAATGCAGCGCATTCCCTGATTGGGGTGGCCGGCATTTAAATCTAAAACCGCCACTCTATACGGTCTGCTTTCTGTCTCAATCATTCTGTAAATTTAGGGGCTTTTGTGTGGACAATACAAATTAACACCCTGCAAATGCTCCAAAAAGGGTCAAAAATTAATCTATATTAAGCCAAATTACCTGGATGGCTCAATAATACCGCTAAACACAATAGGCGTTCTGTTTAAACTAAGTACTTGTGCCGAGGCATATCCGGATGGACTAATGGTAAGATAAATGGTTCTTACATCTTCGGCATCCTTAGGTGAAATGGTGATTTGAAAATTCTTTTTCCTAGTGGTCATTTCATAATCAAACTTAGTGGAAGTGAATTTAATACCTCCTTTGGATGGATCCATTGGCGCTGTATAAGCACGACCATAAAAAGGAAGATAAGCTATCACCGAATCCGGAGTGATCCGAATATCATAACCCGACCCCAATTGATACAAATTTGTTCCAGGGGGTAACATCAGTCTGGGATTGAAACGGCTGTCTTCGGTGGGTGTTACACTTCGGGCTACAAAAGTAAATTGCTGCTGTTGTACTAGTTGCGTGTAATTGGAATTATCCATGCCTGTACTTTTTTTGGAAGCATCGCAGGAGCATAGATTTGATATCACTATCAGTCCCACAAAGAATAATAAGAACGTGTATTGATTTTTCATTTTCAGTATTTTTTGAATAAATTTTTATTAGGATGCGCTTCATTCTAAAATTACACAAACCATTGGATTACATTCATTCCTCTTAATGAATAACATAATCTTCAATCACTTGTTTTCCTTGATTTATTATAAACTTCAAACTATGTAGATTTAGTCACCATGATCTGTGGTTGTTACGCTTATTGCAAACTGTTCGTTTTTTGGACTCATATACAGAAGCGTGGAAAAGTAATATTTCAAGAGACGTTTCACCAATAATTTGGGTACAGCCGTTTCTTATTAAAACTGCTATCTGGATTCCATTCTGGAAAGTAGCCCAATTTATGGTTGATCTGATTGAACATTACGAATCATACGTCAATAATCTTCAATGGGCCTGTCAATGGGCTAGCAAATAACATTGGAGCATCTGAAATCTAAATCTTAGCCATTTGTTACAGGGTGTTGATTTTTGATGTTTTATGAGTAGGTTTGTTTTAAATAAATCAGGAATCCGATGAATGAATATTATAATGGAAAAGTGGTGATAGTAACTGGCGGAACCGATGGAATTGGCAGAGCCTTGGTGAATGCACTCTTGGTGCTAGGTGCCAAAGTGGCAACCTGCGGACGCAGCTACGATAAGCTATATGAACTGCAAACAATTCACGCCTCGCTTCCCTTGCATACCATGGTAACGGATGTGTCGGTAGAAGCAGATTGTAAGCGATTTATTGAGTCAACCCTTGAAGTGTATGGCAGCGTGGATATATTAATCAATAATGCCGGAATTAGTATGCGTGGTCTATTCAGAGATCTGGAACTGGACGTGATCAAAAAAGTGATGGATGTGAATTTTTTTGGAGCACTCTATTGTACCAAATTCGCTTTAGAATCACTGATTGAGCAGAAGGGTACCATTGTAGGCATTTCATCAATTGCAGGGTACCGAGGGCTTCCGGGAAGAACAGGGTACTCTGCCAGCAAGTTTGCTTTGCAGGGTTTTTTAGAATCCTTAAAAACAGAATTAAAAGATGATGAGGTGCATGTGATGTGGGTGAGCCCGGGATTCACAAGTTCTAAAATCAGAGATCATGCGCTAAATGATAAAGGAGATCAGCAAAAGGAAAATCCAATGGATGAGGAAAAAATGATGAGTGCGGAAGATTGTGCGCAACATTTACTGATGGCTATCATGAAAAAGAAAAGATCTTTGGTGCTGACTATTACTGGCAAGGAAACTGTTTTTCTAAATAGGTTTTTCCCATCATTGGCGGATAAGCTGGTTCATAAATTTTATTTTAAAGATAAGAAGCTGATTAAATAAGATTTGAAGGTCCGCTAGGTGATTAAACTTAAATAATGACGACGCAATTCAAATTTAAATTAAACGAATCCCAATCTTCTGTTTTGTTGAAAACACTACAGGCTCGATTTGAAAAGAACAAGTCGCGCCATCCAAATACTGACTGGGTAAAGGTTTTAGCCAGGTTGAAAACAAATGATGCCAGGTTGTGGTCGCTTCAGGAAATGGAGCGGACTGGTGGAGAACCGGATGTGGTGGGTTTTGACAAAAAGACTGGAGAATTTATTTTTTTTGATTGCTCTGCTGAAACGCCAGTTGGCAGGAGAAGTGTCTGTTTTGATCGAAAAGCATTGGACGCCAGAAAAGCAAACAAGCCCCAAAACTCCGCAATGGATATGGCCTCCGAAATGGGGATAAGCATTTTGACAGAAGATCAATATAATTTATTACAAGAATTGGGGGAGTTTGATCTAAAAACATCGAGCTGGCTCTGTACTCCAAAGGCTGTAAGAGAGAAGGGTGGTGCTATATTTGGAGACAGGAGATTTGGCAGAGTGTTTATTTATCATAATGGGGCAGATTCTTATTATGCTTCCAGGGGGTTTAGAGGCTGGCTGGCGATTTGAAAGACTGATCAATTATTGGCATAAAAAATCCCTGTGGGTATCTTGCCCAGAGGGATTTTGTTTCTCAATGAAATTATTCAATAAAATGTTACGGAATGTTTAGCTGATTGTGCGTACTCCATCTGCAATCACCGATGAAAACACGCCCGGTTTGTAACCGATCGTGGCTTCGTAGTTAGCGATAAGTTTATCACTAAAATCATCAAATTGATCTTTATGAACTAAGGCAATGGCACAACCGCCAAAACCAGCCCCTGTCATGCGTGCCCCAATACAACCTGGGTAGTTTTTTGCAAATGAAACAATTGCATCTAGTTCATTTCCCGAAACTTCATAATCATTCTTTAAGGATTCGTGCGAAGCATACATCAACTCGCCAAACCTTTTTATATTGCCAGTAACCAAAGCTTGTTTTGCTTCCTTTACCCTTTCGTCCTCGGTAATCACATGCAGGGTTCGTTTTTCAACTATTGGATCATTGATTAATGCCTTGTGCTCTTCAAACTCTTGTACACTCACTTCGCACAAATGCGAAATGTTTAATTTGCTTTGCAATACTTTCAACGCAGTTCTGCATTCATTGAATCGTTCGTTGTACTTAGACTCAACTAATTTTCTAGGCTTATTGGTGTTGATAATGGCTAGAATATATTCACCTATTTCAAAAGGTAGATACTCATAGTCCAATGTATCGCAGTTTAATAAAATGGCCTGATTATTATTGCCCATCGCCACTGCAAACTGATCCATAATGCCACTATTCAAACCCATAAAATCGTTTTCTACTCTTTTGCCTAAAAGAGCCAGGTCGATTTTAGAAAAGCTTCCACCAAAAATTTCATTAAGGGCATGTGCTGTCAACACTTCAATAGATGCCGAAGAGGAAAGCCCCGATCCAATTGGGAGGTTGCCCGAAAATAAAAAGTCCAAACCAGTTATCTCAATGCCTGCTTTGGTAAATTCTTGAATTACACCAATGGGATAGTTGTACCACTCCTGTCCGGATTTGATATAGGAGTCCTGCTTAGGCTGATCAGTTGTTTCAGGAAAATCAATCGCCCTAAAACGAAAAACCTGGTCATTGTTTTTGGCCACTAACAAAGTAGTTCCCAAGGTAATAGCGCAAGGCATCACCATGCCCCCATTGTAGTCAATATGTTCACCAATCAGGTTCACCCGACCCGGGCAGAAATATACAAACTCTGCTGATTTGTTAAATATTTTTACAAATTCATTTTTCAAATTGTCTATAGTCATTTCTTTATATACTTTTATTTCAAAATAATATTTATGATTGATATTTCAGCCCAAGAACACGGGAAACATCCCAATGGTCAGGACATTTTTGTTTATACGCTAAAAAATACTAATGGCACAATAGTCGAAATCACTAACTACGGGGCCATAATTATGGCAATAAAAGTAAAGAAATCTGACAATACATACAATGATATTGTTTTAGGCTTTGAAAAGCCATCAGATTATTGGAACGAGGAATACCTGAAGAACTATCCTTTTTTCGGTGCTGTCATTGGGCGCTATGCCAATAGAATAGATAAAGCAGCTTTTACTATAGATGATACAGTGTATCCTATAAACAGTACTAACCCTGGATATGTATTGCATGGTGGCATGGAAGGATTTGATAAAAAAGTGTGGGATAGAGTGGACAGCGATCAGGAGGATCTGGTTTTACGATATGTAAGTCCGGATGGAGAAGAGGGTTTCCCTGGTGAATTGGATGTGCGCATTCGTTTTCAGTTATCAGAGAATGATGCATTGAGCTATGAATATTTTGCCACTACCAGCAAGCCCACCGCTGTGAACCTTACCCATCATAGTTATTTCAATTTGAACAATGGGAAAGGGAATATTCTACATAATCACCATCTGAAAATAAACGCATCTCAGTATTTGGAACAGGATCCAAACTATTGTACTACAGGAAAACTGCTTCCGGTGATTGGTACCAGAAACGATTTTATGCAATACAATGAAACCGGAAACATTAGCGATTCTGAAACAGGTATTGATATCAGCTTTCAATTGGATAATGCAGGAATTGATCAGGTAGCAGCAGAAGCGTTTTGTGACGAGCAGGATATCAAACTGGAAGTATTTACTACCGAGCCATTAGTGCATCTGTATAATGCTTGTTATTCGCCAACAATAGTTGGGAAAGAGGGAACACAATATTCATCTTTCTCTGGATTCTGCTACGAAACACAGGTGCATCCCAATGCAATCCGAATAACTGATTTTCCAAATACTATCCTGAGGCCAGGTGAAAATTATTATACTAAGACTATTTATAGACTGTCCAAAAAGGGGCTGTAAATTTGATGCTTGATAAGCATAAAAAAAGGGTACAAATTATTATAAAATTTTGTACCCTTTGTTGTATGAAAAAAATGATCTTAATTGCTAAACTTATAAACCGTGCTGGTTTTATAAACCTGTCCCGGATTCAATGTAGTGGAAGGAAAGCTGGGGACATTTGGCGAATTTGGAAAATGTTGAGGTTCCAGACAGAAAGCAGTTCTGTAATCATCCATAGTGCCGTATTTCATTACTTTCTGACTCTTCATAAAATTGCCGCCATAAAATTGAATGCCTGGTTCCTGGGTAAATATTTCCATCACAATACCACTTTTATCACCGGTTACTGTGGCTGCAGAGCGTAAACTGTGAGGTGTTCCTCGAACTAAAAAGTTGTGATCGTAGCCAAGGCCATACTCTAATTGTGTGTTTTTCTCGTTAACTCTGGCACCAATGGCTGTGGACTGTGTAAAGTCGAAAGGAGTTCCTTTTACCGTTTCATTCTTACCCAGAGGGATCAACGTAGAATCGACCGGAGTGTATTCATCTGCTTCCAGTTTTAATAAATGGTCATTGATAGTACCAGCCCCATTCAAATTAAAATAAGTATGATTGGTTAAATTACAAACAGTGGCTTTGTCTGTAGTAGCTTCAAAATCAATTTTCATTTCATCGTTGGAGGTAAGAGTGTAAATAACTTTTACATTCAGGTTGCCAGGGAAACCCATCTCCCCATCCTTAGACAGATAGGTCAATTGAAGGGTGCTGTCATTCAACTTTGTGCCATCCCACATCTGATTGTGGAAACCATCAGGTCCGCCATGCAAATTATTGGGGCCATTGTTCTGAGGCAATTTATATTCTACTCCGTTCAAAGTAAATTTGCCATTGGCAATGCGATTACCATACCGGCCAATAGTAGCACCAAAATAATCTTTGGACTCGAACATGTCTTTAAAGGTTCCGGGACCAATGGCTACATCCACCAGATTGTTGTCCTTGTCAGGAACCAATAAGTTTACCAGTCTTCCACCATAGTTCGTGATAGTTGCCTGCAGATTACCATTTCTTATAGAATAGAGTGCCACCTGTTTTCCATTCATAGTGTCATTAAAATCAGCAGTTGTCGCCAATGCTGCTATTGATTTTGTAGATTCGGCTGACTTGGTTTCGGCCTTCTCCTCATCGTTTTTTGTTTGAGTTTTACAGGAAAATATTGCAATGGGCAATGCAAGCGTTAACAGGAATAAATACCTTTTCATTTATTGTATATTTTACTTTTAAAATAATGCAATATATTCATTTTATTAAATTGTAACAAATGATCAGGGGGTATGAAATAATAATGACAGAGGATGGAAGTCATACTGTAAGGCTTAAGAATTCAGAAATCACCTTTCACTCTGGCCGGGGTGCCATTCAGGAATCCCAACATGTATTTATTTCCGCAGGATTTCAATATTATATTCAGCATAAAACCAAAAAAGAAATCTCGGTTTTTGAAGTAGGATTTGGTACTGGTTTAAATGTGCTGCTCACGGCCATAGTTGCCTCGCGGAGTGATAAGCAGGTAGTCTATTATGCGGTGGATGAGTATCCGTTGCCAATGGAAATATATGCAAATCTGAATTATGCATCCATCCTAAATGAAGAAGAACTTTATAAAATCATCATGCAAACCGGGTGGAATCAGTTGTTGTTGATGAATGGTTTTCTTAAATTGGACAAAACAAAAATTAGTCTGGCTGATTATAACTTTGACAGAAACTTTGATATTATTTATTTTGATGCCTTTGCGCCAGATGACCAGGCGGCGATGTGGACAGAAGCCATATTTAAAAAGCTATATGATGCATTGAATGATGATGGTGTGTTGGTTACTTACTGTTCCAAAAGCATTGTGCGCAAAAGATTACATGCCGTAGGGTTTACAGTGGAAAAATTGAAAGGGCCTCCGGGAAAGCGTGAGATAATCAGAGCTTTGAAGCGTTAGTTTATTCCTATTGAAATGTGAGACGATGATGAAAGAGTTTTATTTTTTGCTTGTCTGCCTGTTTTTGTTTTGTGCATCAATAACAGGTCAGGAACCCATAATTAATACAGATCGACCTGACCAGAGTGATGGGGTAAATACTGTTCCAAAGAGTTGGGTTCAAATTGAAAATGGCTTGACATTCGGAAAGAAAACGTTCATCAATAATTTTATGCTGCGGTATGGTATCGCCCAATCAACCGAAGTGAGATTACTGTTGGATGCTGGCAGAGAATTGGGCGTTCAAGGTTTAAAACCTCTTGGTTTGAGTGTGAAGCAAAGACTGGTGCAGCAGAAAAAGTTGTTGCCAGCTATAACACTAGTGGGCTATTTGTTCTATGAAAAGCTGGCTGGCAAACGCTTTCAGGGCAACGGATTGCCTTATGAAATAAAGCTGGCTTTTGAAAATGAATGCTCGGATCAGTTTTCACTGGGTTACAATATTGGCAGTTCCAATCATTTTCAGACCACGAGTATTACGCTGGGGCTTGGCTATGCACCGCTGGACAAACTCTCCACATTTGCAGAATATTTTTCTGCATTCACCAGCCAGCGACCTGAACATAATATTGATATTGGAATCTTATTTCGGGTTTCAACCAAATTGCAATTGGACATGGCCGGTGGCCATTCCATCTTTGATACTGATCATCGGTTTTTCGCCTCGGCAGGTGTCTCATATTTGTTTTAGGTGACCCACGATGATTGATTATACTACAGGAGAACCCCGAACTTTAAATAGCCATATCCTCTGGACGCTTATTTTCTTTCTTCCTGTTCAATCTGTGTATGAGTTTTTTTATGATCCAATAGAAAGACAGCAGAAACAATATGGCCATCAATATAGGAGTCAAAAAACTAAGAATCGATCCCCCAATGGCGGCTGTGTTCTCTCCTGTTGCTACAACGCTGTTTCCTGTGCCCAGTGTGGTTTTGCTACTTAGCAATCTTAAAAATCCAGTACCCGAGGCTACCAATCCGGCACTACCACCTCCGGCTACAATACCAATCATCCATTTCATCCATTCGTTGTCTATCGGGATGACTGATGTGGCTAAAAGAGTTCCTGCAATAGCTGCCAGTGGTGCCGCAATCGTATCCAGAATATTGTCCACAAAAGGTATGTAGTAAGCAGCTATTTCGAAAATAGTAGCAGCCCCAAGAGCGATTAGCGCAGGAGTGCTTGCCAGCCACTCAAAGCTTTCCGAGAAATTGAAAATATGAAACCGACTGGCTAAACCTGCTACCAGCATAGGAATAAAAACCCTGAATCCACAACTGGCCGCCAATGCTATCCCTAAGGCCGTAGCAGAAATACTTTGAATATCTATTGACATGACAGTTTGTTTTTGTTTTGAATGATTAAATTCGCAATAGTATAAAGTTAAGTCCTTCGTTGCTATTAATTGCTGCTATATGACAGAAGAAAGAGCCAATAGGTTGAAGGAGGTTATTGCCTTGCGACAGTCAGATATAACGGTTGTGCTGGAAAATGTTTTTGATCCGCACAATGTGTCCGCAATCATGCGTACCTGCGATGCTGTGGGTATACAGGTAATTCATGTGCTAAACACAAAAATTCCAAGACATAAAAAATGGGGATATAGAAGTAGCTCCGGTGCCAAAAAATGGCTATCAGTGCATCAGTTTGATAATGTGGATGAATGTTTCACCAAGCTCAGAGCAAACTATCAAACCATTCTGGCCACACATCTTTCGCACGATGCAGTAAGTGTGTACGAGGTGGATTTTACTTCCAGCATGGCTTTGGTTTTTGGCAATGAACATTGTGGAGTGAGCGAAGAAATTCTTGCCAGAGCCGATGGCTTTTTCCAAATTCCACAGGTAGGGCTGAGTAAATCTTTAAACATCAGTGTGGCCTGTGCAGTTTGCCTTTATGAGGCTTTCCGGCAAAAAATGAAAGCTGGGCACTATCAAAACAATCATTCTGAAACAGTGTTTAAGGAATCCGTACAAAAACTTTGGAGGTTGAGGGAATAAGGAATGTAAACGTGATATTCTTTTTTGAAATCTAGTTTTAAAGTTATCGACTATTCTTCGATTTATGAAGACCTATGCGATCACTTTTCAGTATAGTGATGATACACTAAAAGAATGTTTTGAAAATGGATTTTTGATGGATGATTATTGATTTCTCCCCCAAGCAAAAGCACAATAAAATAAATTCATTGTGCTTTTGAAAACGTTTTATCCGGTATAGAAATGAGCTTGCCGGAATTGTATCTGTCCCTACTGATTTAAAATCTTTTTTGCCAATCGCCTTTGAATGGATACCGCTGAATAACTAACTCTGTAAAGCCCATCTTCTGTGTATTTTCTGCTTTGGAGTTCATCATTCAGGATCAATTTTAGATCTTGGAATTTATTTTGAATACAAATATTCACAGCCATCGAGCCTAATCCACTAAAAGTTTCTTCGGTATCATTAAAAAGGTATCCCATCGCCAATGGTAGTGTCTCATTTACATTATTAACACAGAATTTATACAATTCATCATATTCCGGAGTAGTAGGGTAGATGTTGCTTCTAATAGAATGAGGTGACGGTGGAACGTTTTTATATTTATCGAGTTTACTGGCAAATGCATCTCGGGTTTGTTTTGGAATGGCTTGTATAAGACCTTGCAATTGAGAGGCTTCGGAAGGGGTGAGTATTACCATGTCTTTCTGCCACCTTTCATGGGCACCTGCTATAGTGAAGGTGTCCGAAATTTGGGTTTGAGTGCCAATTGTTCTGCTCCAGGTGCTGGCGATATTGTCTGGATATGTTGAATCATCATTATTGGTAGATGATTTTTTGGAGCAGGCAGCGAAAGCAAGAAACGCTAATAAGAGCATCGAGGTTGTAATTGTTTTCATCATGATTGCTTTTGTTTTTAGGTTGGATTTAAGATATAGTTGAAAAAAAATAGTTTTGATTTATTTCTTGCTAAATGATTTAGGTCATGTTCCCAAATCGACTTTGGATTTGGTTGTTTTCTTTTGAATTCTAATTGGAACTATAAGTTTTTTTAATGTTTGGTTCTGTTTTTTGGTTCAAAATACACAATTTTTAGTATCAATATTAACTAAAAATAATTTGATCTAATTCTTTTTCCCGCAACTGTAAAGCCATCACTAGCAAAGTCGTAAACACACATTTTGAAGCAGTCGGCAATGTCCTCAATAGTAAACGATATTTCTACAGAAAGTGCAACACCTGATTTGAAATTTTTTTATTTGACTTTACACGATCTACTACAACTGCCAATACCTGTTCTGCTTTTATTGGTATAAAAAAACATTATATGGAATTGATATTATTTGCTCTAGTACTTTGTATTGTTGTTTGAATAGTGATTGATGAAATGGCTGGAACTGGTTTGACTATATGGGAAACCCATTGTTAGTGCATAAATATTTTGGTTGAAACGGAAAAGCAATAGATTTTTATGGCACTATTTTTCTCTTATTGGGAATGGCTGTTTTACAAGCTTTATTTCAATTTCGAAGTATTAGGAATCTGGTGCTTGTCTTTTTCATTTTTTGTTTTCGATAAGGCATAAATATTTGCATTCAGTTCAAAACCCATCAACAGAATTAAGGCATTGAAAAAAATGAGTACCATGACAAAAATGATGGTACCAATGGAACCATACAATTTGTTGTAAGTGCCAAACTGACCCACCCACCAGGAAAAAGCCAGAGAGCTGATCACCACCAGGCAGGTAGCCAGCACCGATCCGGGCGTTATCAGTTTCCATTTTTTGTCCACCGAAGGGGCATGACGATAGATATAGGAAATGATGGTAAATACCAAAAGGAAAATCAATACCCAGCGTAGGTTTACCCAGATTTCAGTGATCAGTTGGTTTTCAATCCCGAGCCAGGTCAGCACAGATTTTTGGGCAATAAGCAGAGCCAGGCAAAGAATGAAAAGCAAAACTAATATCATGGTAATCTTTATAGCAATTAGTCTTTTTTTGATTCCTTTTCTTTTTTTAAAACCCGGATAGTTGGTATCGAAAGAGCGCATAATTCCCATCATGGCATTGGAAGAAAAGAAAATAGAAAGCAGAATACTGACGATCAGCAATGTGTTTCTGGGTCTTTCGATAATGCTGTTTATAAAATCCAGAATGGGCTGGAAATTATTCCTTGCAGGTACCACATCCTTTACAAAGTCATTCAATTGACCTATCAGGTCGAGCTCTACCACGAAATTGAAACGGACAATTACCGGAATCAGCGAACACAAAAACAATAACAAGGGAGGCAGGGCCATTGCACTATTAAACGAAATGGCCGAAGCACGTTCAATCATATCATCCCAAACCACTTCTTTCTTTATTCGCCTTAGGGTATCATAAGGAGAGATATCTCTAAACCCCGGAATCTTTTCAGATTTAGATTTATCAATCAGGTATTTCAGGATTGCCGGGCGAGCCATTTGTCTTTTTTTATTTAGTTGAATTGGGCGAACCAAACCTTTCATTTAGAGCTTGCTGGTACTCTTTTGCCTTTGCTAAATGATCCTGATAGTTGGTGGTAAATACATGCGTGCCATTGAAATCGGGACTGGCTACAAAATATAGATAATTGGTTTTTGGTGCATCCAATACGGCATCAATGGTGGCTTCCAGCGGAGTGCAGATGGGGCCAGGAGGAAGTCCTCTGTTTTTATATGTATTGTAAGGAGATTGCACGGACAAGTGCTTGAACAAAATTCTTTTGATACCAAAATCTTTTAGGGCAAATTTTACTGTGGGATCGGCTTGTAGAGGCATATTGCTGGCTATGCGGTTCATGTATGTACTGGCAATATTACCTCTCTCGGACGCAGCATTGGTTTCTTCATCCACTATTGAGGCCAGAATAATCGCCTGCAGCGGCGTAAGTTTTTGTTGGGCGGCCTTTTGTTTTCTTGCTTCTGTCCAAAAATTATTATAGGCATTGTCAAATTTAGAAAATACTGAGCCGGGTGTGGTGTTCCATTTTATCTCATAGGTCAGTGGAAGTACGGCAGCCATAACAGTGTTGGTGTCAAGTCCAAATTTTTTCAGGGAATCATTATTACCTAAAAACTGAATTGCGGCAAGCGAATCAAATTCAAATGACCTACCCAATCTGCCTGCTAATTGTTCTTTGGTGCGTAATTTAGTGACCACAAAACTTACAGGAGTTTGCTGACCGTTTCGCAACATGCGCAGCAAATTGGTTACACTTATTCCACTATTTATCTTGTATTTGCCAGGCTTTACTTTGGAGAAAGACAGGAACTTTTCTACTATATTGAACCAGCTTAAACTGTTCAATACTTTATCGTCCAAAAGCTGTTGTTTCAATTGTAGAAGAGTGGTGCCTGTTTTCACATAAAAAAAGCCGTCATTCGTTTTTTTTGTTGCAGGTCCTAAAAGCTTAAACATGAAAAATGCTGCAATCAAAATCACCATAATCCCAATAATACGTACCGGCTTCTTTAGTTTCATGCTGAAAAGATAGTAAAAATGGGTTTATAATTTTGGCAAAAAAGAAACCTGTGGATTATTTTAACCCACAGGTTTATATATTTTTACCTGTAAAAAGGATGCTTAAACTATTTGTTCAAGGCTTGGTGATGATGCAAACCAAGTAGGTGTTATTTTCCTGAATCGTTGGTAGCAGGTGACGGAGTCGGAACTGCGTTCAACGGAACGGTAGTGTTGGGAGCCGGAGCTGTACGTTGTTGAACAGGTGCGGTACCTACATCTTTCAGCCGACCATCATTACCACTGGCATTTTTACCAGAAATAAAGAAAGTAGACAACAGACTTAGTACGCCTATTAGTGCTGCAAAAATCCAAGTACCTCTTTCAAGAATATCGTTGGTTTGTTTCACGCCCATAAACTGGGAGCTAACTCCACCAAAATCACCAGCCAATCCACCACCTTTGGGGTTTTGAATCAATACAATAAAACCTAGTATTACTGAGGCTAAGATTATAAGTATAACAAATAAAGTCGTCATGATCTATTCTTTAAAAATTCTATTTTGGCGGCAAAGAAAGCACTTTTCTGGGGATTTTGCAAACTTAATTTCTGATATAATTCAATTGCCTTTTTAGTATCGCCCTGCTTTATCCACACATCGGCCATTGCCTCTGTATCTGCATTGTTTCCATGTATCGATTGAGCCGCAAGTTGTTCTATATTTTTTTCTTCCGTCAGAGTGATATTCGTTTCAATGGATGATCCAGGCAGTCGTTTCATTTGCTTCAGCCATGCTGTAAAACTTCTAAGCTGGTTTCCAATGCGGTCGTTGTTGAATTGATCTTCCGACAGTTTTATCCCTTGTGCTGCGAAATAGTCAATAGAATGATAGGGTGTGAATGAAAGAGGAGCCGTATGGGGGTCGATAGCTTCAATCCTAAATTCCGGAAGTGGGGGTAAGGATTCTTCTCCTTCAGTTTGATCTATATCTGTATCCATTTCACCTTCCGAAGTTGAAAGCAGATCTGCCTGTTTGTTTTCGTGGGAATGACTATCAGTTTCCTGTTGGGGTTCTATATCATCAGCCTCCATTGCAGAAATTTCTGTTTCTACATGATTTATAATATGATTTATTAACAGAGGGTTGTTGAAATGGAGAAGTGTTTTTTGAAACTGCGCGTCGAAATGCACATCCTTAGTCTGTTGCATTTTTTTAGCATTCAATAGTTGAAAAACGGCTGCATAGGGATATTTTTCAGCAAGCTCAATCAGTGTGCTTGATTTATTGGATACAAAGGATTTTGCCAACACAGATTCGGACAACGCATTGATGAGATTGTTCATGTTTATTGATTACCAGTTAGAAAAAAGCCGGTTAAAAATAGCATCAGGAATATCGCGCATCATCTGCGTTTTCAATTCTTGTTCTGCCTGCTGCAAACTTAAGGAACCTGAATAATCAAATGGAGAACTCACATCATATTTCCCTATTATTTTCTGTGTTTTGGTCTCCTGTACCTCTACATGAACATCCACAGTAAGCCTGTTACTGTTTACCTGCTGATTGGAAATACCAGAAGTGGTGAAGCCATATTTTGTAATAGTACAATTGATAATCCAGTCTGCATTGTCGCCATTTGTTTGACCAATTTTAGTTTGTCTAACAATTTTTTGTTTTAATTTTTCTGTTAGCTCCGGAGCCAGTGTCGGACTAATATAGGTGGCTTTGTTGGCAAATTGATTGATGCGCACCAGTTTCACCGAATCTGGAATACTTACATCTTTAAATCTGTAGATACCACAACTACTTTGGGTGAAAGCAATGGCAATACATGTCAGAATGCTGGCCAGTATAAATATTTTTTTATAATTCTTCGATATCATATTCTTTCAGTTTTCTGTACAGGGTACGCTCGCTAATGCCAAGGTCAAAAGCTGCGTCTTTTCTCTTACTTTTATGTTTAATAAGTGCTTTAATGATGAGTTCTTTTTCCTTGTCGATAAGGTTCAGGCTTTCTTCCACTTCCTCATGGTCCTCTATGTCATTTTCATGATTGATCTTCATTTCCATCGGTTGCGATTGAATGGAGATCGCCGGTTTTACCTCTATCTGATAAGGTGTCGAAGGTTGATGCGCGTATAATTCCTGATTTGATTTTGAGTCTTTCAGGCTGTTAATGATATTCGGGTTTTGGCTGGCTGCCGAAGGGTTTTGTAAAACTTCCAAAAACAATTTCTTCAATTCGGTTACATCTTTTTTCATATCGAAGAAAAGCTTGTAAAGAATTTCCCTTTCATTTTGAAACTCCTGATGGCTTTGATTATTTACCAAAACGGGTAATCGATTGTTGGAGTAAGGTAGCAGATACCTGTTCAATTCTTTGGAGGTAATATTTTTTTCTGGTGATAATACAGATACTTGTTCAGCAATATTTTTAAGTTCGCGCACATTGCCTGGCCAGGGATAGGTGGTGAGCAAATTTTTAGCCTCATCATCCAATTGTACCGATGCAGTTCTATACTTGTCCGCAAAATCTGATGCAAATTTTCTAAATAATAAAACTATATCTTCTTTTCTGCTCGCCAGAGATGGCACTCTGATGGGCACGGTGCTTAAACGGTAGTAGAGGTCCTCCCTGAATTTATTTTGTTGCACTAGTTGTAATAAATCTTTATTGGTAGCGGCAATTACCCTCACATCTGTTTTTTGAACCTTGCTGGATCCAACCCGAATATATTCTCCTGCTTCCAGCACTCGCAACAGCCTGGCCTGAGTGCCTAGTGGCATTTCTCCTATTTCGTCCAGAAAAATGGTGCCGCCGTTTACGGTTTCAAAATATCCTTTGCGACCATCCACCGCTCCGGTAAAAGAACCTTTTTCATGACCAAACAGTTCAGAATCTATGGTCCCTTCCGGTATGGCTCCACAGTTCACTGCGATAAAAGAATTATGCTTTCGGGAAGAAAGCGAATGTATGATGGATGAAAAGGCTTCTTTCCCCACGCCACTTTCACCGATTATCAATACCGTCAAATCGGTATTGGAAACCTGTGCAGCTACTTGCAGGGCATAATTCAACTCGGGCGAATTGCCAATTATTCCAAATCTGTTTTTGATACTTTGTAAATCCATAAAAATGAAATCAGAAAACTAGTGTCATTCAAAAAAAAAGATGAGTGCCTACACAATCTCTCCAAATAAAGTAGCCTGCGTACAATCCTTTATCAATACATCCACATAGTCCCCTTTTTGATTGTTGCGATAGTTTTTTGGAAAAATTACTACTTTGTTTTGAGAATTTCTACCTACCCAATCCTCGGCACTTCGTTTGCTTTCGCCATCTATCAGCACTTTGCAGGTTTTGCCAATGTCTTTTTTATAGTTGGTTAAGGATAGTTGGTTTTGTTTTTCTATCACCTCTTGCAAACGACGTTTTTTCACATCCAAAGGCACATCGTCTTCATATCTGCGTTGAGCCAGTGTTCCAGGTCTTTCACTGTAGAAGAACATATAGCTAAGGTCGTATTGGCTGTGATCCATTACAGAAATTGTTTCCCGATGATCCTCTTCTGTTTCGGTGCAAAATCCTGTGATAATGTCGGCAGTAATGCTGCAATCAGGAAGAATAGTTCTTATTTCATCCACTTTTTTCAAATACCATTCCCGGGTATAGGTGCGGTTCATCAATTGCAATATGCGGGTAGATCCACTTTGTACAGGCAAATGAATGCATTTACAAATGTTTTCATAAGCTGCCATTGTGTGCAATACATCTTTTTTGATGTCTTTAGGATGTGAGGTTGAAAAACGTACCCGAAGTAAAGGCGAAATCTGGGCCACCTTTTCAAGCAATTTGGCGAAGGTAACGGCATGGTCCATACTGTTACTTTCCGCATTATAATAATAGCTGTCTACATTCTGCCCCAGCAGGGTAACTTCGCGATAGCCATTTTCAAACAAATCTCTGCATTCATTTAGTATGCTATCTGCATCACGGCTACGTTCGCGCCCTCTGGTGAAGGGTACTACACAAAAAGAGCACATGTTATTGCATCCGCGCATGATACTCACAAAAGCAGTAACTCCATTGGTATTTAAGCGGATAGGGGCAATATCGGCATAAGTTTCCTCACGGCTCAATAAAACATTCACACTTTTATGACCTTCTGTGGCCTCGCTCACCAATTGTGGCAGACTGCGATAGGCATCTGGTCCCACCACGATATCTACCAGTTTCTCTTCTTCTAAGAATTTTGATTTCAAACGTTCTGCCATGCATCCCAATACGCCTACTAGGGTGCCTGGTTTATTGGTTTTTAATTTTTTGAACTCGGTCAGTCTTTTGCGCACCGTTTGTTCAGCCTTTTCTCTTATCGAGCAGGTATTAATAAAAATAAGATCGGCCTCTTCTATATTTCGGGTAGCCCCAAAACCTTCTTTATTTAATATTGACGCAACTACCTCACTATCAGAAAAATTCATCTGACAGCCATAGCTTTCTATATAAAAATTTCTAGTATAAACATTTGGATCCACTACAAATGGCGCATAACTTTCGCCTTGCCTTTTTTCGTTGTGAACTTTATTTGCCACTAAATCTAACATTATCTGTAATTAAAGTATTAAGCCTGCAAAGATAAGAGAATCAGAAGTCTTCTGACAGGATGGCAGAACTGATTTTGATCCCAAACTAAGTTTTATGATATTATAAAATATAGCAATTAGAATACTTTTTCCAGGAATGGGAGAGTATTGAAACAAAGGATTTAAAATAAACATAAATAAAATACCAAAATTCCAGATAAAACTTCCTACATTTGCCCGCTCTAATTTTTAGATAAGTAGTTTCATGGCTATCAACAGGGATTATGATATAGCTTTTGTGGGTTTGGTACCCGGTATTCATGAGTATAATTATGAAATTACTGATAAGTTCTTTGAGACATTTCAGCAGCAGGACTTTACTGATTGCCATGCAAATGTGAAATTGTTTTTGGATAAGAAAAGCAGTTTCATGTTATTGAAGTTTGAGATTGGTGGGTATTTGATGGTAAATTGTGACAGATGTAATAATGATCTTAAACTAGAACTTTGGGATGAGTTCAATATTACAGTCAAAATGGTGGATGAACCAGATTTGATGAATGAGGAGGAAGGAGATCCGGATGTGTTTTATATAAGCCGTGGAGAGAGTCATATCAATATCGAAAACTTGATCTATGAGTTTATTAATCTGAGTATTCCCATGCATAAAGTTTGTGGATACAACGACCCCAATGGACAGCAATGTAATGAAGATGCACTGAAAATGCTCCTTAAATTAGAGGAAAAGCAAATGATCAAGCCAGATGTAAATCCAATTTGGAAAGAGCTTGAGAAGTTTAAAAATAAGAAAGATTCATAATTTAGATAAACCGATTAATAAACGTATATAAATAAAGAGTTATGCCAAATCCCAAACGCAGGCACAGCCAGCAGAGAAGTGCAAAACGCAGAACACATTATAAAGCAACTGCACAAACATTAACTACAGATGCTACTACAGGCGAAACTCACGTACGCCACCGTGCTCATGTAAGCGAAGGAAAGTTAGTTTACAAAGGAAAAGTAGTAGCAGAAAAAGCTCCTTCAAAAGCTTAAGATTTTAAGTTCTATATTTTTTTAAAAAAAATTCCAGGTACATACATCCACTGGTTGGTTGGTGTATTTGGAATTTTTTTTATTTTTATTGCCGATATGAATATTGGAATTGACATGATGGGTGGCGACTTTGCGCCATTAGAAGCCGTAAAAGGAGCCAAAGAGTATTTGGAAAAGAATTCTGCGAATGATGTAGTACTCGTTTTTTTTGGTGACGAGTCTGCACTACAATCCATTTTAGCGCAGCATTCCATACCTGAGGGTAGATATAATATAGTGCCTACCACTCAGGAAATTGATATGCATGAGCATCCTACCAAAGCTTTAAAAGAAAAGACAAATTCTTCAATTGCTGTGGGATTTCAGTTTCTGGCCACTGGCCGAATCGATGCATTCGTCAGTGCAGGGAACACAGGGGCTATGCTGGTAGGAGCACTCTTTAGTATCAAAGCGATTGATGGTGTGTTGCGTCCCACCATATCTTCCGTTATCCCAAAACTGGATGGTACCACCGGCTTATTGGTGGATGTAGGATTGAATGCCGATTGCAAACCTGAACAACTCAACCAGTTTGCAGTGATGGGTTCTGTTTTCAGTAAGTATATTTTTGGCATTGATGATCCCAAAGTGGGTTTGATCAACGTGGGCGAGGAGGAAGGCAAAGGCAATTTGCTGGCGCAGGCCACTTATCCACTTTTGAAAGATAATAAGGCGATCCACTTTATTGGAAATGTAGAAGGCAGAGATTTGTTCAATGAGAAGGCCAATGTAATGGTTTGCGAAGGCTTTACTGGTAATGTGATTTTGAAAATGGCTGAATCTATTTTTGATATTGCCACAGAGCAGAAAATTGAGAACCCTTATTTAAATAGATTCAATTTTGAAATATATGGCGGAACGCCAGTGTTGGGTGTTGAAAAGCCTGTCATTATTGGACATGGTATTTCTCATGCTACTGCTTTTAGCAATATGGTGGATGTGGCTGTTCGAATGATAAATACTAATGTACTCGACAAAGTGAAAGAAGCAATGGCAAATATATAGACCGTTTTATAGAATTTCTATGTTTAATGCATAGGAGTAAAGAATTTCCAGGTCGTAATAAATTTATTGATTATACCAAAATAGTGGTATCCATCTCGAAAATATGATCTAAAATTCATATTTGATAAAGCGTGGTTCTTTCTGAATATTGAAAGCAGATATTAAGGAAGTTTTCAAAATTAGTATGAGTGAGTAAGGATTATTTGGAATCCAAAATCAACCCCACCACATGATAGCTATTTACTCAGAATGAGTTGGGTGCAAACTAATGGTTAATAGATGCGAGGAGGTGTTGTAGCTGATTTGTTTTTTCCATTTTCACAGCTAACTTTACTACTTCTCCAATAACAATAACTGCTGGATTTTCAATTCCTTTTTTGGCGGCTTTCCGGCAAATATCAGAGGTGGTTCCAAAAATTGACTTTTGATAAGGGAGAGTGGCATTTTGAATAATGGCTACAGGAGTTGTGGATTTACCATATCGAATAAAGACATCCATAATTTCCTTTAGATTTTTCATGGCCATTAATAAAACTACTGTTGCGTTGGATTGCGCAGCCAAACTTATGTCCGATGAAATCCTACCACTTCTGGTAGTGCCCGTAATAACCCAAAAACTTTCATTGGTGCCTCTGGCTGTCATCGGAATCATTTCAGAGCCAGCTGCTGCAATGGCACTCGAAATTCCGGGAACTACTTCTACTTCCATTCCTGCTTGTTGAGCGGCTTCAATTTCTTCCCAGGCACGACCAAAAACAAATGGATCCCCTCCCTTGAGCCGAACTACACAATCGTATTTTCTGCCGAGTTGAATAATTTGGCGATTTATTTCATCCTGACTTAACGTATGGTGTCCTGACCTTTTGCCTACATACTTCATGACACAATGTGGACTGCAATATTTAAGTAGGTTTTCGTTAGCCAAGGCATCATATAATACCACATCGGCTTCCTGCAAGGCTTTTATTGCCTTAAGGGTTATTAAATCCGGATCTCCGGGTCCTGCGCCAACTAAAATAATTTTCGACATTTAAATATTAAAAATAAATTAATATGAATATATATGCGTAAAAATAGCGAATATGTTCAATATAAATGTATATTTGATAAATAATATTGAATAAAATATGAATAATTATAACAAAATACAATAATAATTCTTATATGTATAATATTTATAATAAATGCTTGTCGATTATTTTTAATGATAAAACAAAGTAAATGAAAGTAATTGTTATTGGTAATGGGATGGTTGGTCAAAAGTTTTGCGAAAAGCTCATTTCTAAGGAAGTTCCTGATCTGAAACTATCTGTTTTTGGAGAAGAAACTCTGGCGGCCTATGATCGTGTACACCTAAGCTCGTATTTTGCTGGTAAAACAGTATCTGATTTAACGATTCAGCCAGTAAAGTGGTACCAGGAGAATGGAATAGATTTATATTTAGGTGATCCTGTTACAGAAGTGGATCGAGAAAACAAGACGATTCGTTCTTTTGAAGGACTTGAAATGCAATACGATTACCTAGTATTTGCTACTGGATCATCAGCTTTTGTACCCCCGATTCCAGGATCAGATAAAAATGGTGTTTTCGTTTATCGCACTATTGAAGACCTTAATATGATTTGGAGGCATGCTCCTTCTGCAAAATCAGCAGTTGTGATAGGTGGTGGCCTATTGGGTTTAGAAGCAGCTAAAGCTTGTCTGGATTTAGGGATTAAGGAAACGCATGTAATTGAATTTGCGCCCAGGCTAATGCCGCGTCAGATAGATGAAGCAGGTTCAGATATTCTTGTACAAAAATTGGCGGAGCTTAATATTACGACCCATACTAATAAGAATACAGCCGCTATTCTTGGTAATGAAACTATAAAAGGTTTGTTCTTTACAGATGGCACAATCCTCAATACGGACATGCTGGTAATCTCTGCAGGAATTAAGCCCAGAGACGAATTAGCTCGTAGTTGCAGGCTTACAGTAGGCCCTCGGGGTGGCATAGTGGTAAACGATGAAATGCGCACGAATGATGAACACATATTTGCAATTGGGGAATGTGCTTTACATAATTCCATGATATATGGTCTGGTGGCTCCCGGGTATGAAATGGCCGATGTGGTGGCTACTCAGCTGGCAGGTGATCAAAAGCAGTTCCCAGGTTTTGATATGAGTACCAAGCTGAAACTGATAGGGGTGGATGTGGCAAGCTTTGGAGACCCATTTATCAATGGAACAGAAGCTAATAGCATTGTGATTCAGGATAAGCATAAAGGAGTTTATAAGCGTATCAATTTTACAAAAGATGGCAAACGCTTATTGGGTGGCGTTTTAGTAGGGGATGCGGATGACTATAATATGCTTTTACAAATATGTAAGAACAATTTGGTTTTGCCTCCGGATCCAACTGGACTCATAGTAAAAGGTGGTGATGCTGGTATGGATGCTGGTGCAGGAGTGGTTGCCCTTCCAGATGATGCTCTAATTTGTAGTTGTGAAGGCGTGACTAAATTAGATATTTGTAATGCTATCAACGAAAAAGGTTGTGAAACCTTTGACGACATAAAGAAATGCACCAAGGCTACCACAGGTTGTGGAGGTTGTGCTCCAATGGTGAAAGACATACTGGAACACACACTTAAGCAACAAGGCAAGCTGGTTCGCAAAGTGCTTTGCGAGCATTTCGAATACTCCAGACAAGAACTCTACGATCTGATAAAACTAAAAGATCTTCGCAATTTTGATAATGTGGTAGATACACTTGGACATGGAGATGGCTGTGAAGTGTGCCGTCCGGTAGTGAGTTCTATCATTGCCAGTCTTTGGAATGAATTGATCGTAACCAAACAGAATGCTACCTCTCAGGATAGTAATGATCGTTTTCTGGCAAACCTGCAAAAAGGAGGAACCTATTCTGTAGTTCCTCGTATTCCTGGTGGAGAAATTACTCCTGATGGTCTATTGGTGATTGCACAGGTTGCCAAGAAATATGGACTATATACCAAAATTACCGGTGGGCAGCGAATTGATTTGTTTGGTGCTCATGTAAGTGATTTACCAGCAATTTGGGAAGAACTCATTGCGGCAGGCTTCGAAAGTGGCCATGCTTATGGAAAGGCTTTGCGTACTGTCAAGAGTTGTGTGGGTAGTACCTGGTGTCGTTTTGGTTTGCAGGATAGTGTGAGTTATGCCATTAGGATTGAAGAAAGATATAGAGGCCTCAGGGCACCCCACAAAATAAAGTCTGCCGTATCGGGTTGCATACGGGAATGTGCAGAAGCACAATCTAAAGACTTTGGAATTATCGCTACCGAAAAAGGATGGAACTTGTATGTATGTGGAAACGGTGGGTCCAAGCCACAACATGCGCTTTTGTTCGCCACTGATTTGGATTCGGAAACTTGTATAAAATATATAGATCGCTTCCTGATGTTTTACATCAAAACAGCAGATCCTCTTACAAGAACTGCCACCTGGTTAAACAAAATGGAAGGTGGAATTGATTACCTGCGCAATGTTGTTATTCACGATTCGCTTGGTATTGCAGAAGAACTGGAAGCAGAAATGCAGACCTTGGTGAATAACTATCAATGTGAGTGGAAAAATGTAGTAGAGTCGCCTGAACTGAGAAGTAAATTCAATCACTTTATCAATGCTCCTAAAGAAAAAGACCCTGCTGTAAAGTTTGAAAATATGCGGGGTCAAATAAAAGCGGCTGCCTGGTAATAGCAAAAGCGATTATAGAGCTATGTCTAAAATTTTCTTTCTTTTCTTAATCTAAATTTTAATACAATGTCTGATAATAACTGGTTCTATGTTTGTGATGTAGAAGAAATGCCACACAATGGCGGTGTAACTGTGAAATACGGTGAAGAGCAAATAGCACTTTTTTATTTTACACATCGGAATGAATGGTATGCATCTCAAAATTTATGCCCTCACAAACAGCAAATGGCGCTAAGCAGAGGAATGATAGGCTCCCAGAATGGTGAACCCAAAGTAGCCTGTCCTTTTCATAAAAAAACCTTTTCTCTAAAAACAGGGGTGTGTTTAAATAGCGATGAATGTGATAGCTTAAAAACATATCCTGTAAAAGTAGAAGAAGGAAAGGTTTTTATTGGAGTAGATCCAAGTTGGAATTAGTACTATTTACCAGGTTCGCTTTCAACATCTGGAATCAGGGATTGATTTTACAATTTTCATACATGCAACAAACAATACTATAAGAAGGAAGTATTACGTTTTTTGTTATAAATGCTAATCAATTAGCTGTTTTTGAATGGCCGGTTTACAGGGTTCAGGGTTCCTACAGATTTACTAAACCGATTTATGGGCTGGCCATTTTTAGCCTAAAAGGAAAAGCGAGCTTCTAAAATTTCGCTACAAGGCTCTGGGGATTTTTTTTAAAAAAACTGGCATCACGGGTTCGGTATTTTTTCCTGCCAAGCATAAAGGAGAAGACAATTTTAATGCTGAAAAATGGTGCCAATAAGAGCTGAATATTTAGGCCTGTATCAGACAAAGTGTATGTCTAATAATAAAGGCATTTGGTTACCAGTACACTATTTTATTTCTATAATAAGTCTTTTACTCCTTGGGGGAATATTTAATATAATTCCCGGATGTTTAGTTTTTGTAACTGATCGTTGTTCTTAGTTTTTTTAAACAATAAATCAAATTATCATGTCTGCGACAATTAAAAATCAACCACTCGAAAAACTAAATATCTTTTCAGGGAAAGGGATTCAAATGCAAACCTTTCACATTACCTGGCTTACTTTTTTCTTTTGCTTTTTTGCCTGGTTTGGAATTGCCCCGCTCATGCCCTTGGTCAGCGAATCATTACACCTAACCAAATCGCAAAAAGGAAATGTGGCTATCGCAGCTGTAAGTGCCACCATTCTGGCCCGTTTGGTAATAGGCAGGCTTACGGATAAGTATGGCCCCAGAAAAGTTTATACCATACTATTAGTTATCTGTTCTTTTCCGGTAATGCTAATTGGTCTGGCCAATGATTATACTTCGTTCCTGTTGTTTCGTTTAGGCATTGGTGTGATAGGTGCTTCTTTTGTGATCACACAGTTTCACACTTCAGTGATGTTTGCGCCTAATATTAAAGGAACAGCCAATGCTGTTGCCGGCGGCTGGGGAAACATGGGGGGCGGTGCTACACAAATTTTGATGCCACTGATAGCTGCTGCACTTGTAGGAGTGGGTTGGGTTGGAAAAGCAGATAGCTGGCGATACGCAATGATTTTGCCGGGGTTCATGTTGTTGGTAATGGCAAGGTTATATTGGAAACATACAAAAGATACACCTGATGGAAACTTTGATGAGTTGCCACAAAAAAAATCAGATGCTAAGGAAAATACCTTCTTGCTGGCAGCCAAAGATTATCGCACCTGGGTGCTTACCGTTGCTTATGCAGCCTGCTTTGGAGTAGAAATTACAGTAGACAATTTTGCGGCTTCTTATTTTAACGAAGATTATAAAGCTACTTTGATTATGGCAGGATTGCTTGCCAGCATCTTTGGCTGGCTCAATATTTTCGCCAGAGCATTGGGTGGTATAGTTTCGGACAAAGTAGGCAAACGATTTGGATTTAGAGGTAAAATATCTCTGCTGGCTATCTTATTGCTTTTGGAAGGTATAGGCATCATGCTTTTTTCAAATGCGGGTGGTTTGGCTATGGCCATTATTACCATGTTCTTTTTTGGCTTATGTTTAAAAATGGCGAATGGTACCACTTATAGTATTGTGCCTTTTGTCAATACAAAAGCTGTTGGAAGCGTGGCTGGAATTGTTGGTGCCGGTGGAAATATCGGAGCTATGCTGATCGGCTTTTTATTCAAAAGTTTAAGCTATGCAGATGCCTTTTTGTACCTGGGTGCTATCGTGTTTTTTACGGGCATTGTAGTGCTGGTGGTAAGATTGTCAATAAAGAAAGTCAAGACGGGTAAATTGATTCAGCCGGATGAACTGGAGAGTTCCATTGCCGCATAATATTGACGGAATAGTTTAATCTAAAAAGTAAAAAATATTGAGCCTGTCTACCTCAAATAATAGTTCTACCACTACCTGCTGCTACTGTGGCGTGGGTTGTGGTATTACTGTTATAAAAGATAAACTCGGTAGTATACAAGTTGCCGGCAATGCGGAACATCCTGTGAACAAAGGAATGCTCTGTAGCAAAGGGATGAATTTGCATTACACGGTGAATGATACCAGCGACAGGTTATTGTTTCCAGAAATGCGATATGCCCGAAACCAGCCCCGGCAAAGGGTTTCATGGGAAGCAGCATTGGAACGAACTGCCGCAGTTTTTAAAACATTTATAGAAAAGTATGGCCCAGATTCGGTGGCGTTTTATGCTTCAGGCCAATGCCTTACCGAGGAATATTATGTGGTCAATAAACTGATTAAAGGATTTATTGGAAGTAATAATATTGATACTAACTCAAGACTCTGCATGAGTAGTGCTGTAGTAGGCTACAAAATGAGCTTGGGTGAAGACAGCGTTCCGGTATGTTATGATGATCTGGATCTGGCCGACGTTATTTTTGTGGCGGGTGCTAATCCGGCCTGGTGCCATCCTATTTTGTGGAGAAGGGTGGAAGCCGCCAAAGAAAAAAATCCTGATCTGAAAATAATTGTCAGTGATCCAAGGCTCACACAAACCTGTTCTTTTGCCAATTTGCATTTGCAACTGAATCCCGGAACGGATATTACCTTACATCATGCCATTGGAAGAGCAATTATTGAGCATGGAGATATCGACCTCGATTTTGTAAAGCACCATACTGAAGGATTTGAAAAATACCGTTCCTCTGTTTTTGAAAGAACCATCGAAGAAGCTGCAATAATATGTGGTGTGTCTGAGGGTCAAATTAGGGAAGCCGCTTCTATGATTGGCCATGCCAAAGGGTTTATGACAATGTGGACAATGGGGCTGAATCAAAGTGTGGTGGGGGTAAATAAAAATCTGTCGCTCATCAATCTTAATCTCATCACTGGCCATATTGGCAAACCGGGTTCTGGTCCTTTGTCGCTTACCGGACAGCCCAACGCAATGGGTGGCCGGGAAGTAGGCGGTCTATCAAATTTGTTGCCGGCTCACAGAGATCTTGGCAACGAGCAGCAGCGTAACGAGGTGGAACGATTTTGGAAAGTGCCTCTGGGTACGATTCCTTCCAAGCCGGGACTTACAGCCACAGAAATGTTTGAAGCATTGGAGGATGGGCGTTTGAAGGCTATTTGGATTTTATGTACCAATCCGCTGATCAGTTTGCCAGATGTGAGACGTGCAGAAGCCGCATTGAAAAAAGCAAGGTTTGTGGTAGTTCAGGACATTAGCAATAAACCTGAAACCATTCAGTATGCAGATGTGGTATTGCCCGCAGCGGCATGGACTGAAAAAGAAGGCACCATGACCAATGCTGAAAGACGCATTAGTTATTTGCATAGAATTATTGATCCGCCTGGTGAGGCATTGCCCGATTCGGAAATCGTTACCCGTTTTGCAAAAAAGATGGGATATGCTGGATTTGACTACAATTCATCTTCAGAGATTTTTGCCGAACACGCCGCTTTAACCCAAGGCACTAATACTGATATTAGTGGACTAAGTTATGAAGTATTGAAAAAGCAATTAACTGTTCAATGGCCTTATCCTAAAGATCAAAATAGTCATAGAGATACTGTTGGCACAAAACGTTTGTTTACCGACAAACAGTTTTATACCCAATCAAAGAAAGCGATCATCCATTCTTTTTCCGATGAAAATTTATCAGAATCTTTAAGTCCTGATTTCCCGTTGATATTGACTACAGGACGCATTCGCGATCAGTGGCATACCATGAGCAAGACGGGAAAAGTGAATAAGCTAAAACTACATATCGCTACTTCATTTCTGGAGATACATCCAATGGATGCCGCAGAAAGAAATTTGCAGAATGGAGATATGGTGGTGGTGAAAAGCAGGCGTGGTGAGGTTTGTGTACCTGCCAAAATTTCTACCGATATAAAAAGAGGGGTAGTTTTTATGCCTATGCATTGGGGCAAAATTCTGAATAGTGACCTAAACCGTGTGAACAATATTACCAGTAATTTGGTGGATCCCAAAAGCAAAGAACCTGATTTTAAATTTACCGCAGTAGCAGTAGCTCCGTTTCAAAAACCCCGGCAAAAAATATTTGTGGTTGGTGCTGGTGCAGGAGCTTGTGGATTTGTAAAGTCGTATCGCGAAATAAATACAACGGATGCAATTACCGTATTCAGTAAAGAAGATTTCCCTTTTTATAACAGAGTGTTGCTTCCGGATTATATAAGCGGTGTGTTGCAATGGGATAATATGATCAAGATGACCGATGAGGAAGAGTATCAAAACAATATCAAACTCCATCGGGGAGTAAGTATCCAGCACATAAACCGATCAGAGAAAACGGTTACAGACAGTAAGGGAAACGTGCATAAGTATGACTTATTGATTTTGGCCACAGGAAGTCGTTCTACAGTATTGCGCGATGTGCCTGCATTGAAGGGTATTTTCACTATGCGCAACCGAAACGATGCTGATCAGTTCCTGAGCCATGCCAATGAACACAATGGTAGGGTCGTGATCATTGGAGGTGGTTTGCTGGGCATTGAACTCGCTGCTTCTCTAAAGCAAATGAATATTGAAACCACCATCATACAGCGTACTTCCAGACTGATGAACCGACAGTTGGATATCTTGGGTAGTCAGCTTTTGCAAGATGAATTGATCGACAAAGGAATAGAAATATATTACAATGATGAAATAGATCGTTTTTTGGGTACAAGTTCCATCACAGGAATCAAACTAAAAAGTGGATTGAAGATTGATTGTACGACATTGGTGATGGCCATTGGTACTACACCTAATATAGAAATAGCAAAGGCCGCTGATTTAATTTGCAAAAGGGGAGTGGTGGTAAATGATTATATGCAAACCAGCGATCCGGATATTTTCGCCATTGGAGAAATAGCCGCTCACAAAGGTCAGCTCTTTGGGATTACTGCGGCAGCAGAACAGCAGGCAGAAATAGTGGCCAGGTATCTGGGAGGCAATATTGCCAGGTATTATGATGGATCTATATCAATGAATATTCTTAAAATTCATGGTATGGATATGTGTTCGCTGGGTGAAGTGGAATGTCCAGATGATCCGGCTTATGAAGAAGTGGTGTTTATAGATAAGGCAAAACGATATTACAAGAAATGCATCATTCACAAAGATCGCTTAATAGGCGCTATACTTATTGGAGATAAGGTTGAGTTTTTAGAATATAAAAATTTGATTGAAAATAAAATTGAATTGAGTGAAAAGCGTTTGCAACTGTTGCGTTCGGGCAAAACGGTAGAGCCGGTAAAAGGCCGACTGGTGTGCAGTTGCAATAATGTGGGAGAAGGGAATTTGATGAATAGGATTTCTGATGGATGCAAAGATCATTTACAATTATGTCAGTTGAGTGGTGCCGGAATGGGGTGTGGTAGTTGCCGACCCGAAGTGAAGAATATATTGGAAGCCGCATTGAGTTCCTTGGCCTAAAGACTGAAAAAAAGGTAACAGAATGATTGAAACTAGTACAGTAAAAATCAATTTTAGGGGAGGGATAATCTCTCCGGGCGATTTGTTGGATATTTTGGAAATAGTATCATCAGAATATATTCAACAGGTTAGTTTCGGGTTGCGTCAGCAGCTTATTATTCTAGTCAGGAACGACTCGCTGCAAAATGTATTAGAACAATTAATGGCTTTGGATGTGGACTTGGAAGTAAATGATGATGCCTATCCGAATATTATGAGTTCTTATCCTGCCGAAGAAATGTTTATTCATTCGGGCTGGATGAGCGAAGGTGTGTATAAGGACATTCTGGATGCATTAGAACATAAACCAAAACTAAAAATAAACCTGTCTGATAGCAATCAAAGTTTTACTCCTTTGCTTACCGGTAACATCAATTGGGTTGCCAGTTCCGGATCGCCTCATTTTTGGCATTTGTTCATTCGGTTTCCACAAACAAATCATGTCATTGAATGGAGTGAGATGGTTTACACCAACGATGTAGCAAGGTTTTCAAAGGATATTGAATTTCTTCTTACTCAAAAAAAGGCAAATCAAACCAAGGATGATATTTTGATGAACGAGACGTTCTTTGAAAGCATCAATAAGGAATTGTACATAACAAAGCCTGCAGTCCAAAGGGTAGAATTGCCCTCATTCAATTTGCCTTATTATGAAGGTCTTCACAAGTATGGTAACAAGTTTTGGTTGGGTGTATATCGCCGGGATGAAATGTTTCCTGTCACCTTTTTGAAAGAAATTTGCGAGATATGCTTACAAACAAAAGTGGGTCAACTCTGTTCTACTCCTTGGAAGTCTATTATTATTAAAGGCATTGCAGATAAGGATAAGTATTTGTGGACCAATCTGCTCAATAAGTATGAAATAAATATGCGCCATTCGGCCAATGAACTCAATTTTCAGGTGCAGGATAATGATGCAGAAGCAAGAAAACTTAAGTGCTACTTGGTTCAAAAATTCAATGCCATGGATTTGCGCACCTTTGGTATTTGTATCGGCATTAAAACCAAACCCAAAAGCGAAATATTTTGTTCTGTTTTGATTAAGAAAAAATCTCTTTTCAAACTTTTTGGGAAAACCTATTTTAATCGCTATGATATTTTATGTGCTAAAGATTTTAATCCAAATGAACGTACCAGTTCTGTTTATATGAGCAATCTAAGCAGACCTCAATTGGTAATAGAATTGCAGCAATGTGTATTGTGGTATTATAAGCGGCTGGTTCAAAAATATGATGCTGGTGAAGAGAATCAAACTATATCGTCAAAGCCAGCATTAGTTCCAGATCATTATGTGCATCAATGCCCGCATTGTCTTAGCATTTACGACAGTGAGTTTGGGGACTTGGATCATGAAATCGCCGCCGGTATTGCCTTTGAGCAACTTCCTCAGCGTTACGCATGTCCTGTTTGTGAAGCTCCAAAAACAGAGTTTGTAAAAATAAATTTGTCATCGCTCAAAAGTCAAACAGTATCATCCGAAGCCTAGGCAATAAAAAAATTTAGTTTAGCCATTTTTAAAATGAGCATAAACTTTCAACGAACAGACAAGGTTGTAATGGTCAATAATTCGAATTGGTTTCCTGACCAATGTATTTCAGAAACTAGGTTTAATTTTCAAAAACAATGGTCTTGTTATGATAGACAAGCACCTTATCCTGAAACACTAATTCCATTCCATTGGCCAGTGCAGATTTTTCAATTTCTCGACCCAAACGAATCATGTCTTTAACTGTATGTGTATGATTGACGGCAATGGTTCGTTGAGCAATGATTGGCCCATCATCCAATACATTGGTAACAAAATGAGCCGTAGCACCAATTAACTTTACACCTCGTTCATGTGCCTGCCTGTAGGGATGGGCTCCAATGAAGGCAGGAAGAAAAGAGTGATGTATATTGATGATCCTGGATGAATATTTGGCCACAAATTCAGGTGAAAGGATACGCATGAATTTTGCCAGAATAATATAGTCTAGTTCGTATTGATTGAGTGTGGCCACAATTTGCTGTTCGAAAACATGTTTTTCTTTTCCTTCGTGGGGGATATGATGAAAAGGTATTTCAAACTTTTCTGTAAGGGACTGAAGCGTGTCATAATTGCCAATGACACATTGCACTTCAGCATCCAGAGTATTGAAATGGTTACGCAACAATATATCACCTATACAATGATGCTCCTTGGTAACCAACACCGCTACTTTCTTTTTAGCATAGGGTCGAAGACTAATTTCTGTATCTGCCGGAAGTTTCGATTTTATCTGCAATTGTAATTGTTCCAGATCTGTGTTGCCCTGAATTTCCAGTCGAACATAAAACCGGTTTTCATCCGTATTCACATACTCCTTCATCGAAATAATGTTAAGGTTTGCTGCGGCCATTACGGCGGATATATCAGCTACCAAACCCACTCTGTCACTACATTGTAAAAGAATTACCATTTACTATTATGCTGTTTATTATTAAAACAAATTGAACTGAACAAGAAGTACTAAAGCTGATGGGCAAATGATTCCAGACCATCAAAAAGCAAATCTATATCAGGATGTGGCAAGGTAATATTTTTATTGGTTGTAGAAACAAAAACAGTGCGCATGCCTGCAAATCTTCCAAACTGCATATCGCTGATACTATTGCCCACAATCAGTGTGCGGTGAAAATCAATATCTGGAAAATCTTGTTTTGCCTGCAAAGCCATGCCTGGATTGGGTTTTCGGTGGAATGACTGGTTTTCAGTATCGGTGCAAAAATAAATCTTGTCCACCTTTCCTCCGGTTCGGTTTATTTCTGCCAGCATTTTTTCATTCATAGCCATCAGGTCTTCTTGCTTTATAATTCCTCTTCCAACGCCCCGCTGATTGGTGACAATGATGATGTGCCTGAACCTTTGAGTTAGTTTTTTAAAAAGAACTGGAGAACCTTTGGTGAAAATAAATTCCTCTGGGGTTGTGATATAGCTTCCTGGTTTATCTTCATTGATGACTCCATCTCTGTCTAAAAATAAGGTCCAGTGGGCATCAATGTCCGTAAGGGAAAACGAAGCCGTTTTCAACTCGATTTCTGCACGAATAAGATCCTCGGGATTTTCAATATCTAAAAAATATCCTTCATCATCGATTGCTTCCTTCGCTTCATCAATATTCAATTTTTGAAAATATTCATTTTCAAATGAAAAATCATTCGGATATTTATTTTGGAGGAATTGTTTTTTGTTAATCAGGAAAATGCCGGTTTGATACCTCGTCTTGCCCCTTTTGGATTTTTCCCCAAAGAAGTCAGTGGTAGGGTGCTTTTCGAAAACCGCAGGTTCCTCTTTGTCATTATCAATGACCGATTTTAAAACAAAGGAACAGGTAGATTGATTTTTAACATGTCTTTCAATCAATTTGTTTTTGTCAAATGAAACCAGACGATGGGCATTGGCTACAAACACATTGTTATCATTTGTTTTTTGCAGGGCAGCATGAAGTTGATCAAACGAATCCAAAGATGGGTTTTCTATCACATAGTCAAAATCGAGAAATGCAAATTCATTTTCCAGCCAATCCGGTATTACCTGATGTTCATTATCCAGACAAAAAATAATTTTTTCTATTCCCTGCTTTCTCAAATGATTGATAACATAATACAGAAAAGGTCTTCCGGCTATTTGTGTTAGACAGAAAGGAGTTTGCCAGGCAGTTTCCTTATACCCAGTACCATTGGTACTTGTCAAAATGATGGCTTCTTTAAAATCTTTATTCAAAAGTTACTCTTTTGGATTAAATGTAAGGTACTCTTTTTTAGACCTCATCCTTCTTCATCGAAAAAGCCCCAAAACTTTTCCGTCACAACGGCCAGAGACAGAAAGGAGTGGACTCCAGGAAATTTGAATATTGCCCACCTGCTATGTTTACGTTTTGGAAGGATTGGAAAAATAGATTTCTTCCACCATCTGACAAATAATATGGCCTAAAAGCAAATGACATTCCTGAATCCGGGGTGTGTCGATAGACGGAATGTTGACAAGGTAATCACTCAGGGCTTTTAAATCGCCACCCGTTTCTCCGGTAAATCCCATTGTGATCATTTCTTTTTGTCTGGCGGTTTCAAAAGCCTGTACAATATTTTTTGAATTGCCAGAAGTGCTTAGGCCAATTAATACATCGCCTTTTTTACCAAGCCCCTGTATCAGTCGTGCATAAATGAGGTCGAAGCTATAATCATTGGCCACTGCTGTAAGATAGGAAGTGTTGCAATGCAGGGCTTCGGCGGGCAGGGCATGTCGATCCTTATAAAACCTTCCACTAAATTCTGCCGCCAGATGTTGTGCATCAGCCGCACTTCCACCGTTGCCACAGAAATATACGTGGTTGCCATTTCTAAAAGCACGCACAATGGCCAAAATGATCGCTTCCACCGTAGTTGTCAGGGTTTCGTTTTGCAACACCCTTTGCTTGGTATCAATGGAGGCTTGGATTAACTGTTGAATTTGTTGCATATTCCGTGTATTAAACGATTTTTGAAAACTGAATATAATGTAAAAGCCTATTATTCTGTTTTCGTATAAGAAATGGTACGATTAAAAAAGATTAATAGACATTGTCAGAACCCTTTCACAATTGCATTGACCAAATTTGCCCAGCTATATTTTTCTTTTTCACTTCGAAGATTTGGAATAAAGTGATCTTCACCCAATTCGAAAAATCTCTTAATGGAATTGGCTATTGCATGTGGTTCGGGTTCGGTTACCAGTCCGCATTTTTCATGAGGAACTAAATCTGGTAGCCCGCCTACATTCGTTACTACCATTGGCTTTTCGAAATAATAAGCCAAAGGGGTTACCCCACTTTGGGTGGCGTTTTTATATGGCTGTACCAATAAATCGGCTGCACATAAATAATATTTTACTTCGCTGTCCGAAATAAAATTTGTTCTTAAATACAACATGTCTTCTATCCCCAGTTCTCGGATGAGTTCCGTGTAATTTCGTTCATCTTCATAAAATTCGCCCGCAATTAATATTTTGATATGAGGAATAGTGGACTTTAAAAACGGTGTTGCTTTTAATAGCAGATCCAGTCCCTTGTATTTGCGGATAAAGCCAAAGAACAAAACAATTTTTTCACTGGTAGGAATTCCCAGATGTTGCCGAGCTTCGGCTTTAGATATCGGCTCACCAAAATTATCGTACAGGGGATGTTGTACCAACTGTACAGGTTTTTGTGTATCAAACTTTCTGAGGTCGAAAAGTACATTTTCGCTCATAGTGATAAACCCATCCACCGGTTGTATAAAATATTTGGTAAATGCTTTGTCGCCAGGTCTTTTTTCGTGTGGTATAATATTGTCGGCAATACAGATGATCTTGGTATGTTTATTTTTTCTGACCTGTCGGAGGATAGTGCCCAGTGCCGGTCCCATAAATGGCAGCCAGTAACGCACCACCACGATATCAGGATTTTCTTTTTTAAGTTTCTTGCCTACCTGCACCCAGTTCAAGGGATTGATCGAGTTGATTAAAGTTTTGATGGGAATGCCTTCCGGTGCTGGTTCATCGGTGTATTGCGATTTTCCCGGAAAGAGAAAGGAAGGGTACTGCAGGCTAAAAGACCAGATGGTGCAGTGGTGTCCCAAAGCAATAAATTCTTTTGCCAGCCGGTGGTTAAAAGTTGCCAAACCTCCGCCTCGCAAGGGATGCGCCGGCCCTATAATGATTACTTTAGCCATGCGGCAAATATAATGGATTGGGAGGAGGGGATGAGATAGAAACTATTTCAACAATTCAATTAATGACTGGACAAGCTTATATTGATTTTAATTGAATTTAAAATTATAGAGTTTATTAAATATTTGAACTTATAATGAGTATAGTGCCCTTTGTTTTCCTATCTGTTATGTCTCCAACAATAACCGTTACAGTTTTTAGTAATATTTCTACATCGACTACCATTTTTAGTTCGGCCATTACACTGCCTGGATAAACAATTTTTTGAATGGTTAATGGATTTATGAGTTTTGGACACAATATTCTGATTTTGTCTTTTGTATGTAATTTTTTTGTTTTTCTTTGTGTCCTGGATAGTTTTATTGTTTGTCTGTTTTGATCTCCCCAATTGTTTAGTTTCTACTATTTTCTCTGATTTGCTATCTCTAGTATTTTCATCTAAGACTGTATTTTGTGCAAAGCAAAAGATATTTAAGAAAGCAATTAATAAGATAGATAGTAATGGACGAATAATTTTATGAGAATTCATTAATCAATTTTTGGATTTAAAAATCTTTTAGTAAAAGCTTGACAAAAGTTTGGTTTAATAAATAAATGGCTTCAATAATATACTTTCGATTAGTTCAGATAATCCTTAATCAGTTCGATTTTTTCCTCAAGGAATTTATCAACAATAGATGGCGATACTTCCATTTCTTTAAATCCGAAAATATCTTTATTGCAATATGTACAGTTATTTTCAAGCTCATTTACCTTTCCACATTCGCAGGTCCAAACTTCTTTTTCCTTAGAGGATAACAATTGCTTTTTGGAAAACCGTTTTCCTCGTTCCGGGAATGACTCATTTACAAGTTGTCTTAAGTTTTGTAAATTGATAATATCTTCCTTACTATAAAAAGGTTTATCAGATTTAGTAATGTTTAAGCCAATTTTTTTTGTTTGAAAGTTTTCAGATTTCAATAGCAGGGTTGTTTTTTCAAAATTTAAAAGATTCAGCTCGGTGATTATTTCTGCTAATTTCAATACAATTTTTTCGTTTTGCTCATTTGCTATTCTATCATATAGTAGATCAATCTTAGTGGTTTCTGGTAGCGCATCAATATATTGAATTAAGTTTTGATGAAACCTTGGTAAATTGTTTATATCATTTTCTAGGCTGGCAAGTACTTTCGCATATTTCTTTAAAAGGTAGGGGAAAACCTCAACTATTTGATTGTTCGTAATAAATGTCCACATATCAGGATTAAGCACTAAACTATCAGAATTAACCATTGACAGAATTTCCTTTTTAGTCCGTTGGATATTTATTAATTCAGCACTTACATTTTGTAATTTTTCATTTTGGTTTTGTGTAGATATATTTTCGATGGATTCCTTTTCGATTACAACTGCAGTACCAATTGCAGAAAGCATAAACATCGCTTTGCCTTTCCCCGAAATTTCATCCATATCAACTTTTAAACCAACAACACAATTTGCACCTAACAGGTATGCTGCAATTTTTATTTTTTCAATTGCTTCTTCGTAAAGAGAATTCAATTGTTTCTGGTAGGATTGTGAACGTCCGCCAAAAGTATCTGTAATGCTTGCAAAGAAGTCGCTAAATATATTTGTACCTGCAACAATGTGTGCAGTTACAGGTTTCAAAAATTTCTTCACTTTTATTCCTTCAACCGTTGATGTAGTGGTAACTAAAATTTCTCTTGGGCTTGCCATATTATTATATTTCTTAAAGTATTTGTGTATATTAAACCTTTAGTAGGATTAAATCCCATTTTCCTTATTCAAAAATATTGATTGCCTATTAAATTAATATATTGTTTTTTTTACAGCTTCCTCAAAACATTCTCATATGCCGTTCTACTAAAATAATATTTACCCAAAAATTCGGTAGAAAAGGTTTCATAGTTTTCTTCCATGTCTCCCAAAAAAAGTAATTGCTGAATTTTTTTTGTTGATTTGGAGTGATGATAAAACTTCATCTTCTTTTCCTCATCTACAAAGCCATTTTCCGGGTGGAAGGTGGATTTTTTTTGGTTTTGTTGTCAGTGGATTTTATTTCGCAGGCACCAATATAGCCATTGGCAAGCGGTAGTATTGCGGTAAAGTTTTGTGTTTGTCTACAATGGTAAAAAGCATCAAAGGCTTTTTGCGAAAAGGCAAATAGTGGAGAGAATACCAATGCAAGAATGAGTCGTTTTTTCTTTATACTTTTTGGATATTCCTACTTGAAGGATTCAAAAAGGATCTAAAAATCTTCGATTCTTTGTATATAGCTTACAGTCCTTCGAAATTACAATTTAGTTGTAAACGGAAAAGGTAATTCTGGTTATAAAGATTGGACGGATTCAGATTCATTTTATGAATAAAAAATCTAAGGTGCTTTCATTTTCACGGGTTTTTTTCAAATATTGCAGATTGATAAATTAAATTTCAAATTACAGCACTTGTCTAAATAAAAAAAGCCGGACTTCACCGGCGTTATAATTTCCAACAACCTAATTGATCACCTCATCCTTCACAATCTTTGGAGGAGTAAATTTTTGTATCCCTTTTTTTAATGGAGGTGGTGGTAGAGGTGGCAAAGAAATAACCTTTGCTCGCTGATCGAAACTCATCTTATCATAAAGGAAATAAGCTCTATCCGTTTTGCCTTCAATGTATTTAAATCCTTTTGCAGCCTTCATTTCTTTAACGATGGATTTATAATCTGCCATTTCCTCATCAGCAACACCAGGTCCTTCTGTTTCGTCTTTTACTACTTTGGGTGGTGTGAATTTTACTTTTTCAATCTTAGGTTTTGCAAATGGAATAATTTCCTTTGTCTTGGGCTCCAGTTTCTCTTGGGAGATTTTTGTTTCTTTGTCTGTGTCACCATGAGCAGTTATTATTGCTGGGTTTGTATTGCCGTTGGAATCCATATTACCTAAAGTTTCCTCGGCATTGCTCATAGAATCTTTTGACAATATGGCGGAATCAGATATCGCAATTGTTTGTTTATCTACAATATTTTTGTCAGCTTTTTCTACCCTGTTGCAGCCTGCAACGAAGGCCAGGATTAAAACAGGAAGCAACATTATTAAAGCAAGTAGTAAACGCTTTCGATTGAAATTTTTCTTTAACATGATAAGTCTTTTTTTAGTGGTGAAAAAATTGAATGAACTGGCCAATTGAAAACCAGATAAAGTACTGGCTCTTTGTAATAAAATATTTTGATAACTGCGCACGTCATCAAACTGTTTCAAAACTGCATCATCTGCCAGAAATTCGTGATTGATTTTTATGGAAAGCCCGTACAGGTAGATGAATGGATTGAACCAGGTAACCACTTTAAAAAGTTCCACAACCAAAATATCCAGGCTATGCCTCTGTTTTATATGTGCCCTTTCATGAGCAATAACTTCGGCTTCCAACCTGCCCTGCTCAAATTCTGTTTTGTTCAAAAACATGACACCCCAAAAACTATGAGGAACAATTTCTTTATCCAGTAAAGCCACCTTAACATCGCCAACTCTTATCATTGTTTGCTGTCGAATAACATTACTTACCTGTATCAAATTTTTAATTAACCGTATCAAAAGAAATAGCCCCACGCATATCAATAAAGTATAAAGTCCATAAGTAGCTATTTCAGATGCCGATAAAGAATTTGGCCTGTTTAGATGGGTACTAAGCGGTATTGCCGGATTCCGATATACTGTAGTAGGTGCTACTTTTACTTCAATTGTAAAAAGTGGGATAAGCACAGAAGCCAACAAGCTTCCCAGCAAATAAAATCGGTTAAACAAAGGCATCTTTTCCCTGCTTAATACCAGGTAGTAAAAGCTGTAAAATATGGCGGTGCAAGCCATCATTTTAAGAAGATAGATGATCATTTTTTCTTTTTTTGAATTTCAGCATCAATAATTTTCTTTAACTCTTCCAATTGTACTTTTGTCAATTTAGTGGCTTTTGTAAAAAAAGAGGCAAATTGCAAAACCGAATCGTCAAAATAATCCTTAATCATATTATTTACATGTTTCGAAAAGTAATCTGCCTTTTTTATAAGAGGATAATACTCACGCGAATTTCCATATTGCTGGTAGCCAATAACTCCCTTGTCGGTCATGCGCTTTAACAGGGTGGCCACTGTAGTACTGGCGGGCTTAGGCGGAGAATAGCAATCTATTAAATCCTTCATAAAGGATTTTTCCTTTTGCCAGATATATTCCATCAATTGTTCTTCTGATTTGGATAACTTTATCATTCTACGTTTATAGATTTAGATCTACAAATATAGAATAATGGTTTAAAAAAATATTTTTTTTTGAAATGATATTTTTTAGGATTGGAAGCAGAAGTTTTGAATAGAGGATAGACAAGATGTATTCGTTTCCATTTGAGGGGGAGAGGAGTGCTAGCATATAAATTAAAAGGCCTCCGAAATGGGAGGCTTTTTAAAAAAAATTTCGTATCGATAATACGATTAAATAACTCTAACCTTTAACACACCTTCTATTTCACCTAACTTGGAGATACTGTCATCATCCGTCTTTCCTTCTAAATCAAGAATAGTGTAGGCATAGTCCCCACGGCTCTTGTTGATCATATCCTTAATATTGATAGAGGCATTTGCCAGAACAGTTGTAATCTGTCCCACCATGTTGGGTACATTCATATGTGCCACGGTAATCCGTTGTTCTCCGCTTAGTGGCATTGAACAATTGGGAAAGTTTACTGAATTTTTGATGTTACCGGTTTCCAGATAGTTTTTAGTTTGTCTGGCTGCCATCACCGCACAATTGTCTTCTGACTCTGGGGTAGAAGCACCCAGATGCGGAACTGTAATGACACCTGGTTTATTGATCATTTTTTCGTTCGGGAAATCGGTAACATAAGTACCCACAATTCCTTTTTCGATGGCCACCAAAATATCATCATCATTTACCAGCTCACCTCGAGAAAGGTTGATGATACGAATCCCCTTTTTCATCTGCTCAAACGCAGCTTCATTCAATATGCCTTTGGTTTCTGTATTGTAAGGCATGTGCAGGGTAATATAATCAGATTTTTCAAAAACCGTTTTCAGGTCATTGGCTCTTTTTACCTCTCTGGATAGTCCCCAGGCGGCATCTACAGAAATATATGGATCGTAGCCTAATACTTCCATGCCCAGATTGATGGCTGCATTTGCAATTAAAACACCGATAGCTCCCAAACCGATCACTCCCAACACTTTTCCTTCAATCTCAGGACCTATAAACTGAGCTTTCCCTTTTTCTACGTCTTTTACCACGTCGCCGTTCAACGAATTGGCCCAAATAATTCCATCTATTATTTTACGGGAAGAAATCAGCATAGAGGTTATGGCCAGTTCTTTTACTGCATTGGCATTAGCCCCTGGTGTATTGAATACAACGATTCCTTTTTGCGCACATTTATCAATTGGAATATTGTTGACACCAGCACCAGCGCGCGCAATACTTAGCAGGGATTCGGGAAATTCCATTTCATGCATGGACGCACTACGTAACAAGATTGCATCCGGATTAGAGGCCTCATCTGAAATTGTATAGCCTTCACCTAATCTTTCCAGACCTGTGGAGGCTATTTTATTTAAAGTCTTTATTGTATAACTCATCGTATTTGATAATCTTATTGTTTTTGTTTAGCTATTATTGGTTTCAAAATTCTTCATGAAGTCAACTAGTTTTTGTACTCCTTCCAATTGAATGGCATTATAGATACTAGCGCGCATACCGCCTACCGATCTGTGTCCTTTCAATTGTACAAATCCAGCAGCCGTTGCTTCTTTAATAAACTTACTGTCTAATTCTTCATTGCCAGTTACAAAAGGAATGTTCATAACAGAACGATCATTTCCCTGAACAGTACTACTAAAAAATGTAGACTCATCTAGGTAGTTATAAAGTGTATTAGCTTTTTCTATATTAATTTTTTCGATTACTTCCACACCACCCATATCTTTTAACCATTGAAATACCAGTCCACACATGTAAATGCCAAAAGTAGGAGGCGTGTTGTACATTGACCCATTGTCAATAAACAATTTGTAATTGAACATGGTGGGCGTGATGTCCATTTGATTGCCAGCCAAGTCTTCACGAATAATAACTACGGTAACACCTGCTGCACCAAGATTTTTTTGCGCACCTGCATAGATCAAACCAAACTTTGAAACATCGTATTTTTTAGAAAGGATATCTGATGACATATCGCCTATCAAAGGCACTTCGCCAGTATCGGGCAATTCATGGAATCTGGTTCCATAAATAGTATTGTTGGTGGTGATATGAAAATAGTCGGCTTCTTTATCAAATGTAGCGGCATCAAGTTTCGGAATATAATTGAAGGTAGTGTCTTCCGAAGAGGCTACTACATTTACCTTTCCGTATCTTTTGGCTTCCTTTATAGCTTTGGTGGCCCAGGTACCTGTATTTACATAATCTGCTTTATTATTTTTATTCATCAGGTTTAGGGGAACCATCCCAAACTGTGATGAGGCACCACCTTGCAGAAATAAGATTTTGTAATTATCCGGAACTTGCATCAGTTCACGCAAGTTGTTCTCGGCCGAATCAAGAATGGACATAAAGTCTTTAGAACGATGGCTCATTTCCATTACGCTCATTCCACTTGTTCCATAGCACAGCATTTCACTTTGTGCCTTCTTTAAAACCTCCTCCGGAAGAGCAGAAGGGCCGGCTGAAAAATTGTAAACTCTTTGCATTAGTAGTTATTTAAAATATGAGGCGCAAATTTAATCTTATCAAACCAAATTACAATCCCGTACTGTTGTTTTTTAACGAATATGGAAAAATGGTTAATAAAGTATTGAAAACAACTCCGAATAGTTGTTGTTTTTTATTCCTCCAGAAAGCAGTTTGGGAAATCCATATTTGTTATAAATAAAAGAATTACCCTACTTGGTTTGTAGATGTTTATAGACTTTAATTTGGTTCTGTTACCAGTTTTGAACGAATTGAAGCATCTTTGGAAAAAAGATAATTACGCCAATGATCACTGAGACAATGGACATTAACAATACCGCTCCTGCACTTAGATCCTTTATTATCTTTATCTTATCATGAAACTGGGGGGATACAAAATCGCAAAGTTTTTCGATGGCGGTATTGAGGATCTCAGTAACCATCACGGCGGCTATGCATAAGAAGATAATTGTGGTTTCCATTCCTGACAATCCGAAATACCAGGTAAATCCAAGAGTTATAAATGCAAAAACTGTATGTATTCTAAAATTTTGCTCAGACCAGATTACGGTTCTCAAGCCCCGAAAGGCATGACCGAAACTGTTAATGAGTTTACTTATGGAAAATGGATGCGGCATGTGAATACAGAAAAAATCTATTCATCCAAACCTACAATAAATTTTCCATTCACGGTTTTGATAAAAAGGGCATCTCTCGTATTAATCTACTCTGTTTACCTCTATACTCTTCAACCAGTAAACATGTCTTGGTCCAGTCCGAATATCATTTTGACAAATTAGAATCATGTCTCCCTGTCTTTGTATTGGCTGGCCGTTTTCCTCAAAAAGCACATATACATTTTCTCCTGTTGGGTTGTTAAACAGTTCGGCCCAGGAGAAAGTCGCTTTATAATTATCTGTGGCTCGGGCAACAATATAGAAATTTCTGTCCTTATGGTTTTGTTGTTTTATCTGAGCTTTCTGCAAAATATCTTTCAGCAGTATCCCTTTGCATGAAACATTTACTTTCCTATTGGCACCACTTTCACACACCACTTTGAAGTTTTGGATGGTAGCCACTTTCATTTTTTTCAAAGAATCTACCGTTAAACTCAAAGGATATTCCACATCTCCTATTACTTGTATTGTTTTGCTGATGTGCTTTGCACTATCTAACTCAGAAATAGGAGGCTGGCAGACATGTTTGCTGTCCTTAGAGGCTGTGCCAAGCTCCGAATTTTTTTTAGATTGGATTGTTTCATTTTGGTTGTCCCTGCACATGCTAAACAATAGTGCAATTGAAATAGCTGCAAGGTGGATAGTTATTCTTTTCATTTAAAAGGATTTGTTTGGCATTCAGTTTTCGAAATTATTACCAGTTATAGAATTCATCTGGCTTCTTCTATTCAAGTTTTAGTGCATATAGACAACTGTCAGCACTTCCAAAAAATAGTGTTTCCGCTGCAATAACCGGAGAGGATAGGATAGGTCCCAATTTATAAAACGCTTCCATCACTCTTAGATTAGTTGAATATTTGGCCGGATTATCTTTTTTTGCCAGAAATCCAAAGTCCAGCAATCCTTGTGGGTTTAAGATAGAATTGGCATTTTTGTTTCTAGCCTCTGTACTAAATGTTTGAAATGATTTTTCGGAGGTCGATAAATCCACTGCAAATACCTGACCCGTAAAATCACCAAAAAACAATGAATTACCAGCGATGACGGGTGAAGCATATATGTAGCCATTGGCCTGGATATGAAATTTTTCCGTTCCTGTTTTTGTATCAAGTGCCAATAATTTATAGGTATCTGAAGTGCCAAAATAGACTGTATTGTTTTGTACCGCAGCAGTGGTGAGTACCCAGGCGTTATCGTTGAAATATTTCCATTTGAGTGCACCGGTATTTGCATTGATAGCATAAAAATATCCATCTCGGGCTCCGATAAATAAGGTGCTGTCTGCAATGGTGGGTGAAGCCTGAATGCCTTCCAGTATATGATAAACGGGCTGTTCGCGGGTTTTGAATGTCCATTTTTCTTTGCCCGTTGCGGCATCAATAGCATAAATAAAAGTATCCCAACTACCTATGTAAAATGTATTGTTATCAAATGCCGGCGAAGTATGAATAATTCCATTGGTTTTAAATTTCCACAGAAGGGAACCGTCCTCGATATTGAGTGTATATAGATTGCCATCGCTACTTCCAAAACATAGTACAGTTGTATTTCCAACCTTGGCAACTACAGGGGAAGAGAGAAAAAAGTCATATAGGTCATCCATATACTGATCTGAAGGCTTCATATTCCATAGTCCAAATGCACCGACTTTATTTTCACCTTCGGTTTTGAACTTCCAAATTTCATTCCCTGTATTGGCATCTACAGCATATAGCTGACCATCAAAGCTTAGAAAATAAATTCTGTGGCCATATACACAAGGAGAAGATGAAATGGCTCCTTTGGTTTCAAATTTCCAATGTAGCGTTCCGGTGTTTACATCCAAAGCATAGAGGCTTCCATCTTCGCTGCCAAAGTAGGTGATTCCATTTGCCACTGCCGGAGAAGAAAATATTTTTCCATTGGTTTTATATTTCCAGTTCAAACTGCCAAATTTTTTAAACCGTAAAGTACTATCATAAACCCCGGTTCGTGCTGCATTTGAATGGAAGGTAATAATCTGCGGATTGTCTTTCTTTTGTTTGCAACCAACTAAAGCCAGTACAAAGCAAATGGCGATAAACAGAACAGATTTGTTGATAAAATTTCTTTTGCGGGTGGGTAAATAATATTGCATCCGAATTTATTTTTTTATTGGCGGATCGAGAAACACCCTTGGCTTATATGCTTCTGTCTGTGAAATTTTGCAAACACATTTTATGTAGGATTTAAAAGAGTTTTGTTTAGCGGTTTTTGATAAATGAGTGATCTAAAAAAGAACAGTTACCCCAGAGTGATTGAACGAGAAGCGAAAAATCTATTATCAACCAAGGGCCTATAAAAATAGGGATTATCTGCGGCAAAATAAAGTGATCACCGTTGATTTTCCTATAGAGGTATGATTCTCCCACTTTTGATTTATATTGCTCTTTGTTCAATATAGTTTTTATGGAACTGAATCATATTGCTGAGTTTAAATCGTCGCCTGAGATCAGGAAAAGATTACAAGATCATGGTATTGTAAAAACTTTTCAAACCGATCAAATCATTCTGAATGAGAATGCCTATATACGTTCTATTCCTTTAGTTATGAATGGAAGCATCCGTGTGATGCGTACAGATGAAGAAGACAAGGAGATTTTGCTTTACTATATCAGGCCAGGAGAAAGTTGTATCATGTCTTTCCTAGGAGGCATGCATCAGAATACCAGCAAAGTAAAAGCCATTGCGGAAGAAAAAACAGAAGTTCTTTTTATTCCCATGGAAAAAGTCTCGGGGTTGATAAAGGAATTTCCGGAATTTCTGGACTATATCTTTCGACTATATCATAAGCGATTTGAAGAGTTGCTGGAAGTAGTGAATGCTGTTGCTTTTAAAAAAATGGATGAACGACTGCTGGACAACATTAAAAAGAAAAGCGAACTCAATCAAACCAATACCCTTAATATTACCCATGAGCAACTGGCAAATGAATTGGGCACTGCCAGAGTGGTGGTGTCAAGACTGCTGCGACAAATGGAAACCAATGAACTGGTGATATTAGGGCGAAATAAAATAGTGTTGAAATGATCCTCTCTAAATATTATGTCTATTAATGCTAGTCGGGTAGCATTTTGTTTTCCAGATTTTTCTAAATGATACATGTTGGTGGCTAATATTTGCTTTGTAACATAAGTAGCAAACTTTAAGTTTTACCAGATGCATTTTTGCATTATAAAACTTTAAGACAATGAAAGCAAATCTTCATCTGGCTGATAGAATAGTCAGAATCGTTCTGGCCTTCACTCTAATCATTCTGTACTTACAAAGTCTGGTGTCAGGAGCAGTTGGCATTATCATGTTAGCTGTGGCTACCCTGCTTCTGATAACCGCATGGATCAACTTCTGCCCCTTGTATCATTTGCTGGGCATATCTACCAAGAAAAAAACAAATCATCTTAATAAATAAAAACAAACTAAATGGCACACGAAATTGATGTACAATGGATGGGGAAAATGCAGTTCAATGCACTTGTAAACGGCCACACCATAGTGATGGACGGTCCCGAAAAAGTAGGTGGCGAAGACAATGGCCCCATTCCGAAACCTTTTGTCCTCACAGCTTTGGCGGGTTGCACAGGAATGGATATAGCTGCCATACTGAGAAGAGCGGATAAAAATCCTGATAGTTTTGAAATGAAGGTGGTTGGGGAAATAAGTAAGAAGGCCCCAATAGAATACATCGCTATTCATCTGATTTATGAATTTAAGGGCACTTCAGAAAATCGGGAAGCTGCATTGGCTGCCGTTAACGATTCTCAGGAAAAATATTGTGGAGTAAGCAGTATGCTGAAAAAAGCTTTACCAGTTACCTGGGAGGTGAAGTATAATGGAGAACAGATTTTCAATAATAAAGTAGCTGAAGAATTGTCCATAATTGCTGGATAATGTAGAAAAGCGGTCTGAATTTGGATAAGTCTTCCAGAAGTCTTTCAAAAAAAAGATACCGTTTCTTTAGGGAACGGTTTTTTTGTTTCAATGATAGGAGCCTATTATCCGTACCACCTCAATTCTTTTTTTTCATTAAAACAATAATCACCAATATTCCTTAAAAACATCAATCAGAAAAAGTTGAAAGTTTTGAAAATTCTTTCCAGGATATCAACTCTATCTTATTTTTTTCCAAGAGCTTTTTTGTAGATTCACTTGTGAAAAAATCAAAATCTATTTGCCTCCATTTTGCACCAAAGTTTGGATGATTAACAGAAATGCCTTTCATTTCATCATTGTCAAAAGCAGGATGAATTAATATAAGGTTTAGCCCTTCCTCCAAATTATTCAAGACTTTCGTATAATATGATTCAAGTCCTTCATTTTCAAAATTTTTATAGTCGGCAAAAAAAGTATTAGGGATATTTATTTCAGTCAGTTTTATATATTCTGTTTCCTCATCATTTACAAGTTCAGCCAGTTGTTTATTTTGCAAAACTGGTAAGTGATACTTTTTACCTAATGACCTTAATACTTCTACAAATGCTGGATTTGCACCCACACAATGCATGTGTGAATCTAAATGCGAAGGCGATACTCCAAACCGATACGCTTTTTCTATTTGAGCCCGCAGTTCCTTGTACACCTCCTCGGCAATGGCATGTTTTTTTAGTTCACTTCTGTTTTTGAAAAAATGACCATTCGAATCCACAAGACTAGGGACTTCGGAAACTGGAAGTATGGGGCCAAACTTATAATTTTCCCATTCACAGGTAAGCGTTAAATGAACACCGTAATCGAACTGAGGATTGTTTTTAGCAATCTGAGCCATTTCATAAAACCAAGGACAGGGAACCATTAAGCTACATGAATTCACTATTCCCTTTTGCAGAGCCTGGAGGGTAGCCATATTTTCTGAATGGCAAAGACCGGCATCATCTGCATGAATCATTAGATATTTTTGCATCCGTTTAGTTTTATTTATTAATGGTTGAATTGGAAGCCTACAATACTTTCCGCTGTGAGAAAAATGTTTACAGAGTGCATCCCTCTAAAATCAATAACCAAAAACCGGTGACATGAATAAACAAAAAAAACAGCTACAAATTTGTAACTGTTTTTTGTGTGGGAGTTGAGGGGCTCGAACCCCCGACCCTCTGCTTGTAAGGCAGATGCTCTGAACCAACTGAGCTAAACTCCCTTTTCTTTGTACCCCTTGTTCGTAAAGGGAGTGCAAATATAGGGCGGTGTTTTTATATATTCAAAATATATTCAAAATTTTTTTAAAATTTATTGAATGGAAAATGCTTATTGCGATTATGTAAAAACAAAGGGAAAAGGAACCGTACATGAACGGTATCACGACAATGAATAGGGGGGGGCGCTTCAAAAAGATCATGCACTTTTTGCCAGACTTATTTTAGAAATTCATCAGGCCGTACTTGGTAGGGATTTCATTTTGAAAAAACGAGAAAGCTCTTAGAAAGCGTATGATGATTTTGATATCGATAAGATTAGCAGGTATGATAAGAAGAAGATAGATGTATTGATGCAAATCGTGGGAATTGTCAGAACCAAACTAAAAATAAAAGCAGCCATTGAAAATGCAAAGGCTATACAAAAATTGCAAACGGAGTTTGGTTTTTTCAAAGACTAGTTAGATGCTCACTATAAAAGAACTAAGGAAGACTGGATGAAATTTATTAAAAAAGTCTTTAAGTGTACAGGTGGTGAAATTGTAAATGAGTTTCTAATGATCACAGGATATCTTACTGGGTGTCATGGCCAAGATTATCCTATTGACAAAAGGACGGCCAAGCTAAATCCCCTGTGGATGAAGTGTAGATTGTAAAAGCACTTTTATTTATTAGTATTTTAAGGAAATTCCGTTCCGGAAAGCTTGGTAGGATAGATGTTTAGGGGGAAATATGATTGTTGTGAAAATTGGTTCAGGTTGTTTTGACTGGCTTAGATTTAATGCGATTAGAATTATTTCAGCATAAATAATTTGAACTTTAATTCTTATCTTGTTCGCTCATTAAAACTTTGCTATGTCAATTGATAAGTTTAAACAATCCCTTAGTCTGTTTGATGGTACTATGATAGTGGCCGGATCCATGATTGGATCCGGTATTTTTATAGTGAGTGCTGATATGATGCGTCATGTGGGTAGTGCAGGTTGGTTAATTGCCTTATGGATCATTACCGGTTTGATGACTGTTTTTGCTGCCATCACTTATGGGGAACTTTCCTCTATGTTTCCCAAAGCCGGTGGACAGTATGTGTATCTAAAAGAAGCGTATAATCCATTTACAGGATTTTTATACGGCTGGAGTTTTTTCTCGGTGATTCAAACCGGAACAATAGCAGCAGTGGGTGTGGCGTTTAGTAAGTTTGCCGGTTATTTTATACCTGCTCTCACCCTGGCAGATGAAAATATTATTTTTCAGGCAGGGTGGTTTAAATTATTTCCAGCCCAACTAGTGTCGATTGCGCTAATTATTTTTCTGACTTTTGTAAATACAAGAGGTGTAAAAGAAGGGAAATTGATTCAGTCAGTATTTACAGTGGCTAAACTTTTCTCGCTTTTTGCATTGATCATTTTTGGCTTCTTATTAGCCGCAAAAGCTGAAATATGGAACAGTAATTGGACCACAGGGTTTGATCTAAAGTTTACAGAGCCTGTAAGAGATGCAGCCGGTGCTCAGTTGGGGTGGTCAGTATTTCAGGAGCCTTCATCCTGGATTGTAGCCATTGGCTTAATCAGTTCCGCCATGGTGGGGTCGGTGTTTAGTAGTGTGGCATGGGAAAATGTTACATTCATTGCAGGGGAGATCAAAAATCCAAAGCGCAATGTGGGTCTTAGCTTATTTTTAGGCACTATCATTGTTACGTCGGTTTATCTTATCACCAATATTATGTATGTGGCCGTACTGCCTTTGTTTCCCGAAGTAGCATCCGGAGCGATTCCATTTGCGACTGAATCTGCCACAGCAAATATTACCTTTCCACTTCAGGATCGGGTAGCTACTGCCGCTTCATCAAATATTTTTGGGGTTTATGGTACTGCCATCATAGCCATCATGATTATGGTATCCACTTTTGGATGCAACAATGGTCTTATCTTAACCGGATCCCGCGTTTTTTATACCATGGCAAAGGATAAACTATTCTTAAGTCAGGCCGGTACACTCAACAAAAACGCCGTGCCTCAATGGGCTTTGTGGGCACAATGCAGTTGGGCTAGTGTGCTTTGTTTAAGTGGAAAATATGGATTGCTATTGGATTATGTGGTATTCATCACGCTTGTATTTTATATACTCACCATCATTGGCGTATTTCGTTTGCGCAAGTCAAGACCAGATGTAGAAAGACCGTATAAAGCATTTGGATACCCTGTCATTCCTATCATCTATATTCTGATGGCAGGCACCATGGCGGTTGGTTTGTTGTATGCAAAACCAAGCACTTCATTGGCAGGACTAGGCATTGTAGTTTTGGGAATTCCTCTTTATTTTATTGCAATGAAGAATAAGAAAAATCAGGAATAAGGCACTCTTTCAATTATCATAAAATATTAAATTAGTCAGACCCATCATCTACCCATGATGGGTTTGCTTTTATTGAATGACAGAAAGCATTATTTGTAAATATTCAGTTTCATCCATACAAGTCTTTTATTATTTCTAAGTGAAAGATTTCGGTTCTATGTTGGATCGTATGGGTTGGAAATCGTTAGGTATTGTGACAAAGACCTTGGAAAAATGCATTAAGAAAAATGATTGAAGGTAGTCGTTAATAAGCCCTTGTTGTTGGAGTGCCGTTCGACCTTCGTTTTAAATGCAGCTACGGCGCAAGTTCGACGGGTTTAGACTACCGAAAACGTGTTTAGTAATTTTTTTCTAAGCCTTGATTTTTTTTTGTATCAAGACAAAAAAGGAAGACTACAAAAAGTACCATAGTCTATACAAAACGTGTTAGAACCAAGGTTTCCTTTAGAAGAATTATCCAAAGGGATAGTTTCTATATTGGTTGAGTGGATTTATTTCAGTTTACATTTCAAGTACATAATAAAGAATCGACTTAGATAAAGGATCGGGGAATTGCATCAAAAGAAAAAGCTGCCCGATCTGGACAGCTTTATAATAATAGGAATTTCTTTTTCTAAAAGTTCATCAATTGTATTAGTTGCTTTCTCCTTCCTGAGGTTTTCTTTCAGGTCTTGGAATCAACACTTTTCTAGATAGTTTGAATTTGCCTGATTTTGGATCGGTGCCAATCAGCTTCACTTTCATTTGATCTCCTTCGTTAACCAGTCCGTCCAAAGTTTCTAAACGCTTCCAGCTTATTTCACTAATATGAACCAACCCTTGTTTACCAGGTAAGAATTCTACAAATGCACCAAAAGCTACCACTGATTTAACAGTTGCATCGTACACATCACCCACCACAGGTACTACTACAATACCTTTAATCCAATTTTCTGCTTTTGCCACTGCTTCTTTTTCAACACCAAAAATGCTGATTTCTCCCATATTGTTTACTTCCTCAATATTTACTGTAGTTCCTGTTTCACGCTGAATTTCCTGAATCACTTTACCACCTGGCCCGATAACAGCACCAATAAACTCTTTATCAATAAACATTTTCACCACTCTTGGCGCATGAGGTTTTACCTCACTTCTAGCTTCTGGCATAGCCTGATACATCGCATCTAAAATGTGCAATCTTCCTGCTTTGGCTTGCTCCAATGCATCACGCATCACTTGCATCGGCAAACCGTCCACCTTGATGTCCATCTGCACACCACAAATACCATCTTTAGTTCCGGTAACCTTGAAATCCATATCTCCCAGATGATCTTCATCGCCTAAAATATCGCTAAGGATGGCGTATTTATTTTCTTTAGTAATAAGACCCATGGCAATTCCTGAAACGTGCTTTGAAAAAGGTACACCAGCATCCATCAATGCCAGAGACCCAGCACAAACAGTAGCCATAGACGAAGAACCATTCGATTCCAACACATCACTTACTACCCGCACTGTATATCCAAATTCTGCGTCTGAAGGCATCATTTGTTTTAGAGAACGCATAGCCAGATTTCCGTGTCCAACTTCTCTGCGGCCAGGACCACGCATTGGTTTTGTTTCACCGGTAGAGAATGGAGGGAAATTATAATGTAGAATGAATTTGGAATATTTTGAAGTAGCAGCGGTTTCCATCAAAAGTTCATCTTGGCCGGTTCCCAATGTAACAGTTGTAAGGGATTGGGTTTCACCTCTGGTGAATAAAGCAGAACCGTGTGGAGAAGGTAATGCATCCACTTCCATATCCAAAGGACGAATTTGAGTTAGTTCACGACCATCCAGACGAACGCGTTCATCAAGAATCATATCTCTTACTACATCATATTGTAGGTCATGGTAGTATTTTTTCACCAACCCTTTAGCCTCTGATGTGAATGGATTTTCTTCGGTAGCAGCTTCTTCAAAAGATTTGATTAATTCCTCTTCAATCGCTTTGAATTTATCTGTTCTGTCATGCTTTGCCAATTTTCCTTTAGCTACATCATACACTTTTGATTTTGCATAAGCATACACTTTTTCCTGAATGGCTTCATTTGTTGCAGGAGCTTTGTATTCTCTTTTTCCAGATACACCTTTCAGGTCTCTTAATTCTTCCTGTGCTTTAATCTGAATACGGATCGCATCGTGTGCCACAGCAAGCGCTTCTATCAGATCCGCTTCAGAACATTCTGAAGATTCTCCTTCCACCATCATCAGATTTTTTTCTGTTGCGGCAACCAAAAAGTCCATGTCTGCATTTTCCAGTTCGGCACGGGTAGGATTAATTTTGAAAGCTCCATCTATTCGAGCTACACGTACTTCACTGATGATTTCTTTGATCGGTACATCACTCACGGCAAGAGCAGCAGAAGCAGCCAGGCAAGCCATTGCGTCTGGCATAATTTCCGGATCGCTACTGATTAAGGTAATCAGAACCTGCACTTCGCACAAATAATCATCAGGAAACAAAGGTCTTAATGCACGATCAATCAAACGAGAAATCAATACTTCATAGTCATTCAATCGACCTTCACGTTTAAAAAATGATCCCGGAATACGTCCGGCTGAGGCAAATTTTTCCTGATAGTCCACCGTTAGCGGAAAAAAGGACTGACCCTCTTTTGCTTCTTTATTGGCGACTACTGTTGCCAGCAACATGGCTTTACCCATGCTCACTGTTACCGATCCGTCTGCCTGGCGTGCAAGCCTTCCGGTTTCGATAGTAATTTCGCGGCCATCGCCTATATCGAAAGTTTTTCTAATTGGTTGTTGTAACATAATAATGTGTTATAAATATTTTTATAAAAAACGAAGGGAAGCAAGCAGGAATAATAATGGCAAACTTTTGCTGCTTCCATTTTGGGAAGTTGTAGGTTTCTAATGAGAAATTGTAGGGAATAGGAAATAATTGACACGGTTGGATAAAACACGTATTCCCAACAATGCTGTTGGGAATACCAATTATATTAATAAGTCTGAAATTATTTGATCAAACCAGGAATAGAACCGTTTCCCAACTTCGAATTGAAGTGGGAAATTATTTCCTTAATCCTAATTTTTCAATTAAAGCACGGTAACCAGAAAGGTTGTTTTTTTGTAAGTAGCCCAGCAAGCTTTTACGCTTACCTACTAACTGCATTAATCCGCGGTGAGTTGAAAAATCTTTCTTGTTTTGCTTAAGGTGAGCACTAATCTGGCTAATACGCTCAGTCAATTGAGCTACCTGGCCCTCGATAGAACCTGTGTTAGTGGCACTTCCACCAAATTCTTCAAAAATCTTTGCGTTTCTTTCTTTTGTAAGTGGCATACTGTCTTTTTTAAAAGGTCATCCTGTTTTTGTATCCTGTAATTTAAGGCCGCAAAAGTAGGGAATAAATTGGGAAATTTCAGTATTGAGTTGAAATTTATTATTATTATACCGATTTTTACCCTATGGATATCTCTCAGGACACTAAAAATATTCTGGGTTTACAACTACCCACCGACCCTCGCTGGGTGAATTTAGCGGAAATATCACTAGAAGCTATTTTAACCGATCATGCCTATTGCGAACAGAAAGCAGCTACAAGTTGCATATCTATTATACAAATATATAGTGATAAAGAAAAACTGGTTTCGGCCTTAGCACCTATAGTAACTGAAGAGTGGGGACATTTCAGGTTGGTATTGCAGGAGCTTCAAAAGCGGGGATTGAAACTGGGTAAACAAAGAAAGGATGAATACGTAAATGCCTTATTAAATTTTCAAACTAAGGGAGGCCGCCCCGAAGATCGGTTTTTAGATCAACTTTTAAAAATGGCAATGATTGAAGCCAGAAGTTGTGAAAGATTTAAAAGACTCAGTGAGGGTTTGAACGATGCTTATCTGAAAAAATTTTACCGCCGGTTTATGGAAAGCGAAGCGGGTCATTATTCCTTATTTATCGAATTGGCGGAAACCTATATTGAAAGATCAAAGGTGAGAAAAAGGTGGGATGCATGGTTAAAGCAGGAGATTGTCATTATGCGGGATCTGGAAATAAGAGGAGACCGAATACACTAGAATTATATCCACCTTGGGTAGGATTGAATTTTGCACAGTGGTAAGGTATAAAGATGAATAAACCTATACAATGTTTTCTTTTTACCATAACTAAACTTTCACCTTACTTTTGCGTTTACCCTTTTTTAAAATGATAATTGAATTATGACAAAAGTTTGGTGGAAGATACTTTGCGTTGTATTGTTGGTTTTGGCCATTGTGGGTGGTTTATTGGTAAAAATTCCTAACCTGCCGGTTTTGGGCGAAACCATTCGAAATCTATTTTATCATGTGGGTATGTGGGCAGCAATGTTCACCCTTTTTACCTGTTCCCTGGTACATTCCATCAAGTATTTAAGCAATGGAAAACTGAAGAGTGATATTGCCGCCAGTGCCTATGCTTCCACCGGAATTATTTTTGGACTACTGGGTTATGCTACCGGTGCAGTTTGGGCCAGCTACACCTGGGCCGATCCTAACAACCCGGCTTTTGATTCTTTTAGTGCAGTAGCCCGCGAACCCAAATTGATTGGAACCGCTATTGCATTATTGATTTATCTGGCGTATTTTATCTTAAGAAGCTCCATTCAGGATATGGATCAAAGGGCAAAAATTAGTGCGGTGTATAATATTTTTGCATTTGCTATGCTTTTTCCAACCATTATGATTGTCCCAAGAATATTGCCTAGTCTGCATCCCGGGCAGGAAGGAAATCCGGCACTGAACTTTAAGGACACCAGCCCCGAAATGCGTTTGATAGAGTATCCTGCTTTTATCGGATGGGCACTTTTGGGTGTGTGGATTACCACATTGAAAATAAGACTGGAGAAAATAAAAGAAAAACAATTCATTAAGGAATAAATTTTACCTGTCTTATACAGGTTTTGCTAACCTCCATTCAACCAATAATAAATTAAAAGACATACGGATGAAATTTTTAATGATGTTACTGATGCTTGTTCCAATTTTGGCAAATGCACAGTCAGAAAATAAGTTGATGTACAGTAATGGAAGGATATATGTAGTCATCGCAGTCATGCTCATAATACTACTGGGAATAGTTTTATATCTGGTAAGAATAGAACGAAAATTGAAAAAACTGGAAGACAGCAATCGCTGATCCAAGCCAGTAAAGGGTTTAAATGAATATTCACTGATCAAACCAACCTGTTGATTTTTGGACATGGGAAATTTGTACAATGGACATTTCAACCGCCCATAAAAAAATATTACAGATACAGATGAAATGAGTTTTTCTTACCTACATTTGTCTCCATAATTTGTACGATTACGATTTTGCTTTGTTGCCAATCTGAAACCAGATTGACTGTTTGCTTTACTTAAATATGAAAATTTAAAAATCACATATTATGTCGGACAATGAATATAGCTTTTATGGAGCTGTGGTAAAAAGTTTTAATAAGGCCGCTGCGTTCACCAAATGGGATAAAGGTTTGCTGGAACAAATTAGTGCCTGTAATGCCGTTTACAGAATGCGTTTTCCTATTAAAAAAGAAGATGGTAGTATTGAAGTCATTGAAGCCTACCGGGTGCAACATTCTCATCACAAAACCCCGTGCAAAGGAGGTATTCGATTTGCAATGTCGGTAAATCAGGATGAAGTGATGGCGTTGGCCGCCCTGATGACCTACAAATGCGCCATCGTGAATGTGCCTTTTGGTGGGGGTAAGGGTGGTATCAAGATCGACCCCAAAAAATATACACCCTATGAATTGGAAAAAATTACCAGACGTTATACTTCGGAGTTGATTAAGAAAAGCTTCATCGGCCCTGCGGTGGATGTGCCCGCCCCGGACTATGGCACAGGCGAACGAGAAATGGCCTGGATCGTGGATACTTATGCCGCTATGCATCCGCATGATATAGATGCGGCAGGCTGTGTCACCGGTAAACCCATTTCTCAGGGAGGCGTACGCGGAAGGAGAGAAGCTACAGGACTGGGTGTTTTTTATGGTTTGAAGGAAGTGTGTGCTATGGAAGATGTGATGCAAAAAATTGGTCTAACCACGGGCGTAGCAGGCAAGAGAGTAGTGGTGCAAGGGCTTGGCAATGTGGGATATCATTCTGCTAAATTTTTCCAGGAAGCAGGAGCTGTAATTGTGGGTATAGCCGAGTATGAAGGTTCCATTTCCAAACCAGATGGTATTGATATTGAACAATTGATAGATCACAGAAAAAGGACAGGTTCTATTCTTGATTTTCCAGGTGCCACCAACCTAGAAAATAGTAAAGCAGGACTGGAGATTGATTGTGATATACTGATACCCGCAGCTTTAGAGAATGTAATAAACGGCGAAAATGCACCAAGAATAAAAGCGAAGATAATTGGGGAGGCAGCAAATGGACCACTTACTCCGGAAGCTGATGAATATTTCATAAAAAAAGGTGTGATGGTAGTTCCGGATATGTATCTGAATGCGGGTGGGGTAACCGTTTCTTATTTTGAGTGGCTGAAGAATCTGAGCCATGTAAGGTATGGTAGAATGGAGAAGAGATTTACTCAGAATCTTAATACCACTATTCTCCATGAAATGGAAGCGCTGACTGGTAAAGAAGTAAGCAATCAGAGTAAGTCCATAATTGAACATGGGCCAGAGGAAGCAGACTTGGTTTATAGTGGCCTGGAAGAAACAATGATTACTGCTACCAGAGAAATTGTAGAGGTTTGGAAAAGCCATGATGATATCCCCGATATGAGAACGGCTGCTTATGTGGTGGCTATTAATAAAGTAGCTACCAGCTATGCCGAATTAGGTATTTTCCCATAATGAAAAGAGGTATTTTTTTTTGAGGGCAGCCATATTGGTTGCCCTTTTTAATGTGTATGTTTGGTGTAAAGCTTTTGAAAAGTGTAACTGATAAAATCTAGTTTCAGAAAGCAATATTTTTTTTCAACCGAATTCTTAAGACTATGATTTTTGATTTTGAGGAAGAACTGGTGCTGGAAAATGATCGGGTCCTGCTTCGTCCAGTGGTTATGGAGGATGTCAGCCATCTGCAATCAATAGCCCTCCAGGAAAAAGAGCTCTTGCAATATTCACCCAATGCCATTCATACTTTAGAACTTCTTAAGGCATACATAAAAAATGCCATTAGCCTTAGGGAAAATAAAACCAGATATAGTTTTATCATTTTTGACAAATGGAAGAATGCCTATGCAGGTAGTACCAGTTTTCTTAATATTTCCCAAGATGATGACCGGCTGGAAATAGGCGCTACTTTTCTTGGTAAATCCTTTCAGCGTACTGGTTTGAACCGGAACTGCAAGTACCTGTTGCTGGAGTATGCTTTCGATCATTTAAAAGCAGAGCGGGTGGAATTGAGAACCGATGAAAGGAATATCAGCTCAAGAAATGCAATCGAAAAGTTAGGAGCAAGGCTGGAAGGCGTACTAAGAAAGCACATGGTGATGTTTGATGGTTATCGTAGAAATACCGTTTGCTACAGCATCCTGAAAGAAGAATGGGCATTATTGAAAACCGATTTTTTATGAAGTGTATCAATCTAACGATAGCTTTTTGTTTGTCAATCTTTACCACTGTTTTTGCACAATCCCCGCTCGTAGTGATGAGCAGTAGTAAGGAGTATAAAAATCGGGTGAAAGAATCTTCGGATCATCAAATGCTTGAACTAAAATATGCCATACCGCAAATGGTGTATGACCTGAGATACGCCACTCCACTTAATTTTATGCATCGAAGGATGTATCCTAAAAACACCAACAGTACCTTTTTAAGAAAGCCTGCCGCCCTTGCTCTGTTGAAGGTTCAGCATCAGCTAAACAAAATGCGCTTGGGCATAAAAGTCTTTGATGCGTACCGACCCTATTCGGTGAGTGAAAAATTTTGGGAACTGCTTCCGGACGATCGGTTTGTGGCAAACCCTATAAAAGGAAGTAATCATAACAGAGGAACTGCCGTTGATCTCACAATCATACATTTGAGCAATGGACAAGAGCTGGACATGGGCACAGATTTCGATCATTTCAGTGACTCCGCCTTTCATTCGTTTAAAAATTTGCCCGAGCCTGTTTTACAAAATAGAAAACTACTGAGATCTTTGATGGAGCAATACGGGTTTAAAGCCCTTGAAACAGAATGGTGGCATTATACTTTTGTTTCATCTATTTCATTTGAAGTCTTGAATCTTTCTTTCAAACAGCTACTTCGTCGATAATTCTTTTTTCACAAAAAAAGTTTGAATCAATATAGCTAACAAATAAACCATCATAGCTCCAATTACATTGAGCCATAAAAATCCTAAACTGATTTTATCATATTCATTCAATACAAACAGCATTATGATGACTATTTCCGTGATGACTGCGGCAATTAAAACAGCCACTCCTTTTACCTGTTTCGCAAAAAAGGCTACTAGAAAAATCCCTAGTATAGTGCCATAGAATAAAGAGCCCAACACATTCACCACCTCTATCAAACTACTTGTCCAGTTAGATACAAACATAGCTACAGCCATGCAGAACAAACTCCATCCAACTGTGTACAATTTTGAATATCTATAGTCATCGCTAGGATTGCCGTTCTTGACATATTTCTTATGTATATCAATCACAGTACTAGAAGCCAGCGAATTGATGGCTGCCGCAATGCTACCCCAACTGGCCAAAAAAATTACCGCAATGATCAATCCTACCAAGCCGGCCGGCAAATAGTCGATCACAAAACGTAGAAAAATATAGTTGGTATCGCTATCGCTGCCACCATTTTGTTTTATCAAACCTTTGATGTCGGTTCTGATCATGGACACACTATCTTGCAAAATGTGCAATTGTTGTAATTTGGCATTTTCATTTTCTTTTGCATAGTCCGCCAACAATATCGATTTCTGATCATTGATTTTCTGAAGCCTCGATTGCAACAATTGTATTTGGGATTTATTTCCAGAATTTTCCAGACGATCTATTTCATATTGGTTGAAAAAAGCCGGAGCCTGATGAAACTGATAAAAAGAAAAAACCAAAAGGCCCAACAGTAAAATTAAAAACTGCATAGGCACTTTCACCATCCCGTTCATCAGCAAACCCATTCGGCTTTCCTTCATATTCTTAGCCGTCAGATACCGGCCCACCTGTGATTGATCGGTGCCAAAATAGGAGAGAGCTAGAAAAAAGCCACCTATGATACCACTAAAAATATTGTATTTATCGCCCCAGTCAAATTTGCCCTCCGTAAAACCGGTGGTGATGATATTGAACTTTCCCAGTTTGCCACCAACCTGCAAAGCATCCGAAAATCCCATACCTGCCGGAAGCTTTTGTACAATAAAATATCCGGCCATAAACAAAGCGCCCATGATAATAAAAAACTGAAGCTGCTGGGTATAGGCAACCGCCCTGGCACCACCCGAAACGGTATAAATGATCAGCACACCTCCCATCAGCAAATTAGTAACATAAATGTTCCAGCCAAAAATAACAGATAGAATGAGTGAAGGTGCGAAAATGCTGATACCGGTGGACAGTCCTCTTTGCAATAAAAAAAGAAGTGAAGTGAAAACCCGCGTTCTCCCATCAAATCGGTTTTCCAAAAACTCATAAGCCGTAAAAACTTTCAGCTTGCTGAATACCGGCACAAAGAAAATGCAGATGACAATGGCCGCCAACGGTAAGCCAAAATAATATTGCACAAACCGCATCCCATCCGTATAGGCTTGTCCTGGTGCCGACAAAAACGTGACGGCACTGGCCTGCGTGCCCATGATGCTGAGCAAAATAATGTACCAGGGCATACTTCGGTTAGACAAAAAATATCCCTCCAGGTCCTTGCTGCTGCGACTTCTGTACAAGCCGTACAAAATAATCACCACCAGTGTACACACCAGAACAATCCAATCTAAAGACTTCATGAATATTTTTTAGTGAGGTAATAAAAGAATAGCATCAGCAAAACAAGCACGCCAAAAACAATCCAGTACCAACTGCTCCAGGATTTAAAAAATGGTGGTTTGTCTTGACGTTCACTCATACAATTTATTTTTTAGACCGTACGCTGTTTAAAAATACAATAACCAATCCAATGATCAGCCCTAGCATCAGTCCCAACCTCACTTTCTTTATCAGGGTTCCAATGATCAAACCTATAAAAATGGCTACAAAAAAAGCCATTTCTCCACGCCTCATTCCCAATATTGTCTTTTTATTCTCCGCCATTTATTTGATTTTATTGACCCAGTAAACCACACAGCGCATCGTTCTTGCGGCTTGTCCGCCGTAGCGGATTGCACACTTCTTTTGTGGTATCCATAGCATCTTATTTACACAAGTCTGTCCTGTACTTGGATATCTATTTATTTTCCTGACTGTTTGTTCAAAGCGATCAGGTTAGCCATCAGCCTGATGGCACCTGGTACTGCCGCTGGTAGCTCACGGAAAAATACCAAACCTGTATAGGTAAAGTTTCCTTTGCCATACTTTGTTGTAATCAGGCTGCCCTCATCTGCTTTCTCGCCAGGGTCTGCCATCGAAAGCAGTGCTTTGTACTGATCTCCCCAGTTTCCGGCATGATAGATACTGCGCTCCTGCACCCATCCTTCAAAATCTTTTTCTGTAATCCTATTGGGATAGTTGAACAAAGAATGCTTTGCATCCAGTATGGTCACTTTTGCATTTTCATTCGTAATTCGATTGCGTGTAATAGTAAAAGGATAGGGTCCGATATTCGCATTCAATTTACCCGCAAAACTGTTGGTATTGTATTGAACAATCATGTTTCCTCCTTCTTTCACATAGTTCATCAGTTGTGCGTTCACTTCGCCCATCCATTCATTGGTATTGTAGGCTCGCACACCAGTGATGATAGCATCAAATTGCGAAAGAACAGTGGTAGCCATAGATTCTTTATTTAAGAAGACAACGTCATAGCCCATACGTTCCAGTATAGCGGGCACTTTATCACCGGCACCGGCAATGTATCCAATTTTTTTACCGGCAATTTTCAAATCCAGATTTAGTGCCGTAACAAAGTCAGGGTAAAAATATCTGATGGATGGGATATGATCGTAGTCTATCCCTCGCATGGCAAGATAATATCCGGTGGTGTCCACCGAAGAAGTTTTGTTGGCATAGGATGAAATAGAAAACAATTCGGTGGGTTTGTGCTCATCAGTTACTTTGAATTGATAGGTTGCTGACAATCCTTTTTCCAGGTTGACATTTCCACGTTGCGTACCCGAAAAATCAATACCTGTAAGCCCAGTAGTTACATCTCCTTTCAATGCAATATTTGCATGAAGTTGCGTTTGAAGAGTCTGAGTAGTGTTTTGGGCGTTACTAAAAATCAATACCTGTGGCGAGTTGGTAATGGTGGCAGGAGGCACTACATACAATGGTTGGTAGAGTTCTCCTCTCACCGGGTCAGTATGTTTATATCTAATGGCTTGTTCAAAAACAAAATCTTCCCCTTCGATAGAAATTACAGCAGCTGCCTTGTAAGCGGGTTGCACATCCGGAACACCTATTAATTGCTGATTTTCGACCACAAATGCACCATCCTCCATTTTTTCTTTTAACCAATAAGGTTGTGTGAGTTCCTTGGTCATTGGCACGGGTATCGCCTTGGTAAAGGAGAAATTTTTATTAGCCTCCAGAACACTATTAATATCATTGGAAACTCCTTCAATTTGAATGTTCTTCAGGGTGGCTTTTGTCCCCAGCCGGTTGTTGATGCTAGCGTTAATTTCCAGATTTCCGGTTTGCACTGCATAAGGCTGGTTGCTGGTAAAATCAATATACAAACCACTACAGGCAGCTATGATCTGCTGTAGTTCCAGCTTCTTTTTTTCAACCCAAAAATCAGGACTTAAACTTTTCAGGGTTTTATACAAAGCCACAAGTGGCTGTACCGATTTTTGTGGTGCCGTTTCATCAAAATTGATTTTTATTTCTTGAATTGCTTTTTCAATATTTTCTCCCTTTTTCCCAATGCGTAACCAATTGGTAATGATTCCATCGGTAAGTTCCTGAACGGGCGCATCACCACCAGTGGTTTTAAAATATTCAAAGCTTTCGCCTCTTGTGGAGGCTACACCAAATCCCTGAGACTTATGCTGGCTACGACTTTGAGCAGCAATTTCTCCATAGCTCTTGCCAAGCAATGTGTTGTATCCTCCCACATTGATATGGAACTGAGAGGCATTGGTGGTGTTGTTTCCGCCAAAATTAAAAGTGTTCCATAATATTCTTTTGGCCTTCCAGGGTTTTACAAACTTTAATTGTTCCGGAAAACGTTTGCTATCTGCGGCAGCTTCAAAAGCTTCATTAGCTAGTATGGCACTGGCGGTATGATGTCCATGTCCTCCTTCACCGGTGGTTGGAAATCGGGTGATGATCACATCGGGCTGGAACTTTCGGATCACCCAAACCACATCACTCAGTATTTTTTCTTTGTGCCACTTTTCAAAAGTTTCTTCTGGATTTTTGGAATATCCAAAATCATAAGCACGGGTAAAGAATTGTTCTCCACCATCTATGCGTCTGGCTGCCAGTAATTCCTGAGTTCTTATCAGTCCCAATTCCACACCCTGCTCAACGCCAATCAGGTTTTGACCACCATCTCCTCTGGTGATGGACAGGTAGCCGGTGCGGTACAATTTGTCATTAGCCAGATAAGCAATCAGTCGGGTATTTTCATCATCAGGATGGGCGGCCACATACAGCACAGAGCCTAATACTTTCAATTTTTCAATCTGCTGATAAATCTGCGAAGCAGAAACTGGTGGTGGTGCCTGTCCCAAACCCGACAGGCTAAGAATAATTCCAATAAAAAATAGGATACGCATCTTCATCGAACGAAAATAAAAGAAAACTTTGAACAGTTGGTAATATCGGACAGTATGGGTTCTAAGAATTAGGTTTACGTTTAGGATTCAGATACAAATAAAATTTGTGGAAATACAAAAGTTCATCAATCATTTTTCATCAAAATTCTCCATGGTATTGCATAGAAAATGGTTTTGGAATCTGCAATCATTCTAAACTTAAGTTTATTTTTCTTTTCTCCATAGATTTGGTATCTGGTCAGCCTGAGTTTATCTCCCTTCTGAGTTATAATAAAAATACTATTTGTAGGTCTATGCTGGCTATGCTCAAATTTGGTTTTTCAAAGTGTAGAAACCTTGTTCCTGAAAGATTTTGTGATTGAGCAAATAGTACTGAACAATGCCTTGTAACAAGAATGGTAGCCAGCACCAGAATAACAATTTTGTTCAAACAACAAGGGTAGTCATTGGTATTAAAAACTACTGTAAAACCAATATCTACTATTGTATAAGATTATACCTCATCAATCATTGCTTTTTGTTAGCAGTAGAATTTCAAAAATTTCTTTCACTTCATTCACCACCGTTATCCTGCTCATGGGGTCCTCGTACAAAAAGCCATGCTTCCACATGGTTTGAATATGCTCCAGCAGATGATGGTAAAACCCATTCAGATTTAGGATATATATCTGCTTGTCGTGAATAGAGAGATTGTTCCAGGTAATCATTTCAAAAAGCTCATCTAGGGTGCCATATCCACCAGGTAGGATAATAGCCGCATCGCATAGCTCGTACATTTTTTTCTTTCGGGTATGCATATCCTCTACCACCAATAGTTCGGTCAGTCCTTTGTGCGAACGCTCCCGGTTGTCCAGAATTTTGGGAATAACACCCCTTACGGTTCCGTTATGTTCCAATGCGGCATTGGCAATCGTGCCCATCAGACCCACATTTCCTCCTCCATAGACTAAACTTATTTTATTTTCAGCCATCCATTTTCCTAATTCATTGGCTTGTTGTGTAAACCATTCATCTGTACCTGAACGAGAGCCACAAAAAATCGCCATAGATTTTATAGTCATGTTTATATATTTTCCTTGCAAAAGAGAAATATTTTTAGTTATCTTCAAAAATTAAATTTGAAAAAGCTATTTAATTAATTAAAACTTAATATGTCTTCAGGAATCCTATTCTCGGTGGTTATTGCCTATTTTTTACTCCTGCTTTTTGTAGCGTGGAGAACCAGCAAGAACAGTAACAACGAATCTTTTTTTATTGGCAATCGAAGCAGTAATTGGATGCTGGTGGCCTTTGGAATGATTGGTACCTCGCTGAGTGGTGTAACTTTTGTAAGTGTACCAGGTACTGTGGGCAAACTTACCGGAACCGAATATATCTATGGTGGTTTTGAATATTATATGTTGGTTATCGGTTTTTTTATTGGATATTTTATTGTAGCGGGTGTTTTGCTTCCATTGTATTATAGAATGAACCTTACATCAATCTACACTTACCTCGGCAACCGGTTTAATGTAGAAGCGCATAAAATAGGTTCCATCTTTTTTATTATTTCCAGATGCATTGGCGCTACAGCCAGGGTATTTTTAGTAATAAATGTATTGCAGGTTTTTTTGTTAGAGCCAATGGGTATCCCGTTTTGGGCAACCACCGCAGTTTTATTGATAATGATTTTACTATATACTTTTGAGGGTGGCGTAAAAACAATTGTGGTAACCGATACGCTGCAAACATCGTTTATGATTATTAGCCTGGTAGCGTGTATCGCATATATTCTGTCTACAATGGATTTATCAATAGGCAGCGCTTTTGAACAATTATCAGCAAAAAATTATACGCATTTATTAAATACCGATGTCAACTCCAAAACGTTTTTTCTTAAAACTATTTTGGGTGGTATGTTTATTACCATTGCCATGACCGGCCTCGATCAGGAAATGATGCAAAAAAACATTTCGGTTAATAATGTAAAAAATGCGAAGAAGAATATGCTCACGTTTGCGGCTATTTTATTAATTGTAAACCTCGCATTTTTATTTTTAGGTGGCTTATTGTATATGTATGCACAACAAAATGGCGGATTTTACGAGGCGGGAAAATTCTTTTTAGCCACAGGTGGAAACAATGTGATGGGCGATGATTTGTTTCCTGCACTTACACTCCAGGGCATTTTACCGGGCTTTATTGCGCTTATTTTTATCATTGGCCTAATATCGGCTTTATTTCCCAGCGCAGATGGCGCATTAACCGCCGTTACGAGTTCGTATTGCGTAGATCTGTTGAATTTAAAAACCGACACCTCAAAAACAGAAGCCCAAAAGAAAAAATTGCGCATAAAAATTCATTTGATATTTACCGTAGTGTTTTTTGTATTGATCATGGTTTTTAAAGCCATCAACAACAAATCGATTGTTTATTTAATTATGGAAGTGGCTGGATATACCTATGGGCCGCTTTTAGGTTTGTTTGCTTTTGGAATTCTTACGAAAAGAACAATTGACAAGAAGTTTGCCATTTTGGCGGTGACGTTGATAGCACCGGTTCTAACCTATATTATCAATATGCTAGTAAGCAAATATTCGGCTTACCATATTGGTGTAGAGCTCATCATCCTCAATGGGTTGCTTACTTATTTTGGGTTGTATATAAATTCAAAACCTGGTTCAGCGAAAACAGTGGCTTTACATTAAACTTACTATCGGTACTATAACAATCAATCGTTTATGGATTATGAATTATTAAACCAATTTGCTGCTCAACATACTTCATTAGAGGATTTGTTACTTGCCGAGGTGAACGAATTTACATCTAAAAACCATACACAACCGCACATGCTCAGCGGACATGTACAAGGACAACTGCTGAGTATGATTAGCAGTATGATCCGGCCTAAGAGAATATTGGAAATAGGAACTTTTACAGGGTACAGTGCCCTTTGTCTGGCCAAGGGATTGACAGAGGGCGGGGTGTTGCATACCGTTGAAAGCAGGGAAGCTACCGCTCAAATTGCCCATGATTTTTTTCAAAAATCGGATAGCAGGGACAAAATAAAGCTGCATGTAGGAAATGCTTTAGACATTATTCCACAGTTGAAAGAAGCCTGGGATCTGGTATTTTTAGATGCCGATAAATCGGGATATATCCATTATTTCAACTTGGTTTTTCCTGATCTTAAAAAAAATGCCTTTATCTTAGCAGATAATATCTTTTTTCACGGCAGCGCATTGGATGAAAATCCAAAAGGGAAGAGTGCCAAAGCTATCAAATCATTCAACGAATTTATTAATAATAGAACGGATATAGACAAAGTAGTACTTACTGTAAGAGACGGGCTTTATCTAATTAGAAAAATATAAAAGAATAATGAAGAAAAAACTTTGCATCCTGGTATTATTCGCCAGTTTCTCATTCATCACCAATGCACAGCAATCAGAAATTATTAAAAATTATATCAAAACCTACTGCGGTATTGCTGTGGCGGAAATGCAACGTACCGGAGTGCCGGCGGCCATTAAACTGGCACAAGGTATCCATGAAACCATGGCCGGACAAAGTGAGTTGGTATTGAAATCAAACAATCATTTTGGCATAAAATGCAAGGAAGGATATTCCGGACCCTTTGTGCTGCACGATGATGACCGACCCAAAGAAAGGTTCATGAAATATGAGGATGCCATGCAATCCTATAAAGATCATTCCGATTTTTTAAAGAACAGAACACGCTATGCGGCACTGTTTCAATTGGATCCAACCGATTATGCCGGATGGGCTAATGGCCTGAAGAAAGCTGGCTACGCCACCAATCCCAAATATCCCAAATTGCTTATCGGACTTATAGAAAAATACAATCTTGAAGAATATACCCTGATGGGACTCGGAAAACTTCCTGAAAACGAAGATGTTCAAACCTATATCGCAAAAGCAGATGGGAATCTGCTTCCAGCTATTGTTCCTCAGGTGGCAGATGTTTCGGCAAAACCAAAGATTCAATATCCGCAAGGAGAGTTCTTAATAAACCGAACAAAAGTAGTTTATGCAAAGGCAGGAACTTCATTGGAAGAGATTGCCAAGATCTTTAAAATATCTCCTTCCAGAATTAGCAATTTCAATGATTTTCAAAATCATCAGGAAACTTTTATCAAAGGAACCTTAGTTTTTCTGCAATTAAAAAGAACGATAGGCGAAAAACAATTTCATGAAGTGCAGGAAGACGAAACAATTTATGACATAGCTCAGTCAGAAGGCATTCGTTTGGATGCATTATTGAAGTATAATAACCTGTCTAAATTTGACTCACCGGTCATTGGCTCAAAATTGAAATTGCAGGAAACAACTCTGGCTCAAAAGTAAATTTTGATAAGATGATAGATACTATTAAGATACATGACAAAACTTTCAAACCCTACCTGACCGATGTTCAGTTGCAGGCACGCATCAAAGAGCTGGCAGATATCATCAATCGGGACTTCGAAGGGCAAAGGGTGATTTTTATTGCCATCCTCAATGGTTCGTTCATGTTTGCTGCGGACTTCTTCAAACACCTCACCATCGACAGCGAAATTAGTTTTATCAAGCTGGCTTCTTATCAGGGACTAAATTCCACTGGAGCCATCACCACTGCCATTGGGCTCGATTACGATCTCCATCAAAAACATGTAGTGATACTGGAAGATATCATCGACACAGGAAAAACCCTGCACCATTTTTTGCCTCAGTTGGCTCATCAGCAACCTGCGTCCCTAAAAATTGTGACCCTGCTTCATAAAGCCGAAATGACCGAATTTCCGTTGCAAATAGATTACACCGGATTTGTCATTCCCAACAAGTTTGTAGTCGGATATGGACTCGACTATGATGGCCTCGGCAGAAACAGTAAAGACATATATCAGTTGACTGACTAACATAAGTTTTTGGTTGTCGGCTATGGTGCATGGCTCGGCAGTCTTGCGTCGCACTCTTCAACACCACAATATATCTCCACGTTTCCAACATCCTATATGAAGCGAACAACTCTCTTATTATTTCTGGTACTGATCAGCATTTCTGTTTTGTCCGGATTCCTCACATCCAACATTTCGCTCTTGGGCAATGTTGGAATTGGATTCTTTTACAAGAAACTATCTTTTTTCAAAACCTGGTGGCAATCGGCCCTTGTTTGTCTTGCCTTGCAGTTTATGCTGGTTCTGATCATTCATTATATAGGTAAACAATGGTCGGGCGGATTGCAAAAAATAGTACTGAGTCTTGTTTTCATTTTGTTATTGACAGGGTTTTATTTTACTTACCAGGATTTCAATAACGATTTAGCCCATCAGCTCATGGGCAATAAATTTCATACTGGCATTTATCTCTATTGGATTGGTGCCTGTGTCACCTGTTTGTTCTACCTGTTTCCAAAACGAAAAGCCAGCAAGATACATGAGTCCTGAAATGGGATGGTACAAAAAAAAGTGTGGTTGTTTTACCACACTTAAAATAAGATTCCACAAGAGTATTATTTAGTAGTAATCACTACAGCGCCTTTGTCGGCTTTCTTTCCATAGTACTTGGGTGCTTCTGTTTTTGAAAGAATATTGACAGATTTAATATCCCTTTCCGAGAGTTGATCTATTTTCTTTCTGGAAACGGGTTTGCCATTTAAGACATAATAACTGTCTGGTGATAAATTGCTTTTGTTTTTAAGAAATCGTTCTTTTGGTGAATAGCCCACCACTACCACTTCTTTTATTTCTCCATTCATTTTTTGTGGCGAAAAACTAATCGTTTTGTGGTTTCTGTTTTCAATGTAGATAGAATCTGCAACCACCTCTACTTCTTGAACTATGCTTGGTGCCACGGCCTTCCCTTCTTTTGTAGTGATGATGATCATGTCCTGGCCAGAGGTGTTGCCATTGGTTACAGACCCTGTTAGGGCTTTTGTCACCGAGATGGTAGCGATTTTATCTGGACCTATTTGCTCCAGTTCTGATTCTTTTATGGGCCTGCCATCCACCAGTATTACTTTCTGGTTAAGATTGGTTAGGCCTGTCTTATTGATTGGTTTGCCTTCCACCACTATCGCTTTTTCTGATAGGGCTTTGGTCGTGATTTTTAACACTCCATTTTTGCCTTTTTCTCCATAAATGGAAGTGGCACTTTCTCCTTTTAATACATCTATGGAATTGATGTCATTGGGTTGTATCGTACTAAGGTTGAAGTCGGTTCCCATTTCTTCGCCATCGATGATAAACAACGGTTTGGGTGCATTGGGGTTTCTTAATTTGATGGTGGAGTTTATATTGTTGTTTTTTATTTTGGGATTGGGAATGGTGTCCTGAACAGGTAGGATTGCCTTAGGATTAGATTGGGTAATAGTCTTTGATACATCAGTTTTCTTTGGTTCCGGGTTTTCAAAAATAGTTAAGACCTTAGCTATTGGCTGCGCAGGGCTTAAAATTTCTTTTCTAAAACTCAATAATAACACAGCCACTACAGGTAGTAAAAACATAAACTTAATGAGGTGCACCTTTGCGGTTTTGATTGAATTCATCATAACAATTCGTTTTTTTAAGGAGGATAAATTAAAATGCTGAGTGAAGGTGAAAGGGCGATGGCCCATCACTTTTAATAAAAGATATTGATACTCTTTTTTGTCGAAGCCGTTTTGCAAAACCTGATTATCTGCAATAAATTCCAGGTTTTGTCGCACATTGTGTCGCAACAACCAGACAAAGGGATTAAACCAATTAAGAATACACAAAAGTTCACACCAAATGATGTCGATGGTGTGTTTTTGTTTGACGTGTACAAATTCATGGCGTATGATTTCTTCTAGATCATCGCCAGAATGAAGGTCGGTGTTGATGAAAATGGCGTTTCCAAATGAAAAGGGGCTAATCTGTTCGTCCAACTGATAAATTTTAGTTTGATCCGCAGAGATCAGAGTGGCATTGGCTTTCATTTTTTGAAGCGCATAAAATCGAATACTTATTCTTATCAATAAGTACACCGATCCAATGACGCAGGCTGCCAATGTCCAGTCCCAGAAAGTGAAGGATTCTAAAAAATATCTGTTTTCAGGTTTTTCTGCAAAATTTAGGATAGGTATCCATTGAACCATGGGTGTTTCCTCTAGGTTCTGTTTTTGCAAAGAAGGCATTACGTCTATTATCGGCATGATGAAACTAAACAATGTATAACCAAACAGGTACCATCTGTTCCAGTTATAAAAAGTTAGTTTTCTTAAAAAAATCTGATAAAAAAGGTAAATAATGGCCATGCAAATATTTACTTTTAGTAGATAGTCAAAAATGGCAGGCATAACAATAGGTTTTTAGTTTATTTACTTTTTTTCCCAGATTCTATCAGCTTTACAATCTCTTTAAGTTCCTGAGCTGAAAGCTTTTTTTGATCCACAAAAAAGTTTACTAACTCTTTGTAGGAATTGCTGAAATAGTCCTTCACCACATTGCCCAAAAACTTTTTCTTGTAATCACTTTCCGACAAAACGGGTTTGTACACATAGGTATTTCCAAAAAGCCTACCGGCAATAAACCCCTTTTTTTCCAGGTTCTTGATGGTGGAAGCTACTGTTGTGTAAGGCCCCGGGTTTTCCATTTTTTCCATATAGGCTTTTACATGACCTTCTCCTACCTTCCAAATGGCAATCATTAACAGCTCTTCATTTTGTGTAAGTTTTGTCATATTCATACGATTTAATAAATAAATATACGAATAGTTCGTAATGATTGATTATTTTTTTTTATACTTTAAAAATTCTTTAACCACCAAAGGACTATCTTTATTCCAATAATCCTATTGTATGAAAAGAATATTTGTGCTATTGTTATTGGTAAGTGCGATGCAGGTTGTACATGCTCAGGCACCTTTATATCTCACTCAGAGAACACCTCCTCCATCTGTACTATTATTGCCAGACGGTGTTACTAAGTGGAACCTAAAGTCTAATTTACATAGAGGCAAGTCTTTGTTTATTATCTTTTTTAGCCCCACTTGTGATCACTGTAAACACGAGACCGAAGATTTGATCAAGAATATTAATAAATTTAAGGGCGTTCAAATAGTGATGGCTACAACCCAGCCGTTTGATGAGATGAAAGCTTTTGCAAACAAATATAAAGTGGGCAATTATGGCATTACAATTGGCAGGGATATAGCATATGTAATGGCACCGTATTTCGAGATCGGTCAATTGCCTTTTATGGCTGTTTATGACAGAAATAAAAAGTTTGTTTCCAAATTTGAGGGTACTATTGGGATGCCAAAAATATTAAAAGCTCTTGGGCGGTAAGAGCTCAGATGGGTAGATGTGAGGCCTAGAAGGGTTTGAAAAACTATTGGTGAAAAAAGGAGATGGTATCCTAGAAAAATTTTTACAAATGGAACCATGTAGAAAAGGTATTATTTTAGAACCACTTCACTAATGACCTGTTGTCCTAGTGCTTCATTCACTCTTTCTATTATTTTTTCCTTCTGAAAATGAAGTTCATTTCTTAAAGGTGCTACGGCGGTGTAAATAAAAAGTTTGTTGCCGATAATCTGAAGTTTATCCGTGTATTTGGCCACGGTGATGCCCATAATATCTTTCCAGATATCTTCAATTCTTAGTGCCTGAATATCGCCACGGATACGGCTTTTATTTAAGAAAGCCTGAAGTGCTTCACCCATTGAATATTCTGCCATTGTCTGAGACTGTTTTTTTTAATTGTTTAAACCAGATGAGCCTGCCGCTTAAGGTTACAAAGATATCAATTCGTAGTCAGCATCTATTTTTTCCAGATGTTCTTTTAATCTTTCTCCATTTGTGTCGGTAATAAAAACTTGACCCTTATTTTCATTACATACTTTTCGAAGCAGGTTGGTAATCCTTTCATCATCAAGTTTTTCAAATACATCATCTAATAATAAGATAGGTGCAATGGCTTTTGTTTTTGTGATGACTTCCAGCTCTATTAATTTCAGGGCAAAAAGCAAACTTTTTCTTTGCCCTTGTGAGGCAATATTTTTAAAGGGCTGATTATTGAACTGAAGCAAAATATCGTCCCTGTGAATGCCTGTGGTCGTTCTTTGTAAAACTTTGTCCTTGTGTAGGGTGGAAGATAGTAAATCGCTAAACCTGGCATTCTGCAAACGACTTTCATAAATCAAACTCAGGTCTTCATCGCTTTGTGCTATTTCGCTGTAAAGTCTTTTCACCCTTGGGAGAAAGGATACTAAAAACTGACTTCTCTTTTCAAAAATTTGATTGCCGGGCACACTTAATTGTTGATTTAAAATAGTTAATAAGTCTTCGTTCAGTCGGCCTGTTTCAGCAGCTGATTTTAAAAACGAGTTTCTTTGCTGAAGAACTTTGTTATAAACTATTAAGCTTTGAAGATAATCGGCATCTATCTGCGATAATAGGGAATCTAAAAACCTCCTACGTTCTTCACTACCTCCGGTTATTAGTACCGCATCGTCTGGCGCAATAACCACACAGGGATAGCGACCAATATGCAAAGAGAATCGGTCGTAGAGTTCCTGGTTCACCGAAAACTCTTTTTTATTATTTTCCCTTAATATACAGGTAGCGATTTCTTTTTCTTGCTGTTTGTCAAATTTGCCTTCTATTCTAAATCCTCTGGCACCGTGTTGCACGTTCACCTGGTCGGAACTACTGAAATAACTTTTTGTAAAACATAAATAATAAATGGCATCCAGAATATTAGTTTTCCCCACGCCGTTTTTACCACTGATACCTGTTACCTTGCTTCCAAAATGAAGCACTTTATTGGAGTAGTTTTTAAACTGAAGTAAGGATATGGATTGTAGGAGTAACATACGGCCTGCAAAAATATAAGATAACCTTAGAAGAAGAGATGGCTTTTTTAGTTTAGTAGATGTTTATTAGAATAGATTATCCATGTGTCAAAACTGCTATTACCTATATAATATCATTTATGTCATTCGATTTGCAACGATTTTGCCTGGCGAGGAAAAATGTCTTATTCAGCTTTTAAGTTTACTGATGATGGTACTTTTCATTTTTCAGAATTGTGCAAGCCCGGTAAACTTGTTCTGATAAAATAAGCCTCACCAGTTGATGAGGGAATACTAATTTAGACAGGCTCCACTGGAAGTTGGCTCGACTTAAGAGTGTTTCATCAATGCCGTAGGCACCGCCTATCAAAAAAACCATACGCCTGGCTGAGTTGTTCGCCGTACGTTGAATCAGCTCAGACAATCCTTCTGAACTAACCTGTGCGCCTCGTTCATCCAATGCCACTAAAAAATCATCTTTATTAAGTTTGGAAAGGGTAGTGACGGCCTCCGCTTTTTTTAAATCAGTCAAACTAAGTTTGCCGGCATTTTTCACAGGAGGGATGATCTCCCATTCCACTTTAAAATAGTTATTTATTCTTTTTGAAAAGTCTTCAATCCCATGCCTGACATAGCTATCATGCGGTTTGCCTAACGAACAGAATACGATTTTCATGTTGTAAAACTATATAAATATTGGATTACAATGTTTAGTCTATCATTTGCGATAAATCTCAGGATTCGAATGATATTGAGCTAGATGTATCAGAGGTTTGTCGGTTATATTCTATATCTTTAGTTTATTGTAGCTAAAGAAAACGATCGGATAATGAGCGACATTCCTACTATTAAAGAAATTGCTAAAAAATTAAATGTTTCTGTTTCTACAGTATCCAGAGCTCTAAATGATCATCCAAGAATCGGGATGAAAACCAAACAGGCAATACAGGATCTGGCTAAGGAATTGAACTATGAACCTAATCCTAAGGCCATCTTTTTCAAACAAAAAAAGAGCTATGTCATTGGGGTCATACTTCCGCTTATTTCAGAGGATTTTTTTTCAAAAAGTATCAGCGGAATAGAAGATCTGGCCATGGAACATGGCTATACAATACTTTTTGGTCAGAGCCACGACAGTATTGAAAAAGAAAAAGCTGTGTTGGAAGCAATGACCAAACAACGCATTGATGGGTTACTGATTTCATTATCCAAAGAAACCAACCGATACGACCACCTGGAAGGGCTTGAGAAGTATAATATTCCCATTGTTTATTTTGACAGGGTTCCCGCATTAGTAAATGTGAGTAAGGTGTATTGCAACTTATATAAGGGCACTGAACAAATGATAGACTGGTTGTTCCGGCAGGGTAGAAAACGAATTGCATTGATAAACGGCCCAGATGAAATTGCTGCCAGTAAAGAAAGATTGAAGGGATACATAGACAGCATTTCCAAAAAGAAGCTAAAAGTAGATATGCAGATGGTAGAAAAGACCGACTTGTCTGAAGATGGAACAAGGCTTGCCGTAAATAAATTGCTTAACCTGAAAAAACCACCAGATGCCATCATCAGTTTTAACGATTATGTGCATTTAGATGCCGTCAAAGAAGCCATGCACAATGGGATAGCGGTGAATGAAGATATCCTTTTTGCCAGTTATGCCAATATCACCAATAACAAACATGCAGCATTTCCTCCCGCAGTTTCAGTTGACCAGTTTCCTTATGATCAAGGACAATTGGCGATGGAAATACTAATAAAAATTTTAAAGAAAAAGCTGTCTGGAACCGTTGAAAAGAAGGAAGTTAAAAAAATAGAACTGCCTGTGTCTCTGGTTTATAGTTCTACGACATAAAATCAGGCAATCGTTTGCACAAAATATGTATGATGATTAATTATATCTTTAGTCTGTATTTACGTTTTTAATACTAAAGTTGCCATGGATATTTTGTTTAAAGTGTTAGCCAATTATGGTTTTGAAAGAGAGGAATGCTCCATTCAGGAGTTTGGAAGTGGACTTATCAACAATACTTGTCTTGTAAAGTATAAGTCCGAAGTGTATATACTGCAAAGAGTGAATGAAAAGGTTTTCAGGAATCCATTTCTGATTGCGGATAACATAGACAAAATACAGGATTGTATTCAACGTACTGATATTGAATACTATTTTGCCGCCCCTTCCAGAACTTTAGATGGAAAAAGTTTGCTTTTTATTGACGATCATGGCTATTATAGATTGTTTCCTTTTGTGCCAGGTAGTCATACTATAGATGTGGTTGAAACAGCTCATCAGGCTTTTGAAGCTGCAAAACAGTTTGGCGGTTTTACAAATGTGTTGCGTTCGATAGACATTGATTCATTAAATATCACACTTCCTGATTTTCATAATCTCACATTAAGGTATCAGCAGTTTTTGACTGCATTGGAAAATGGAAACCTATTGCGCCTAAAGGAATGCGAGACAGTCATTCAGGCATTGAAAGACCAAGAAGGTATTGTGGCTGATTTTGAGAAAATAAAAAAGAATCCTGAGTTCAAATTAAGGGTAACACATCATGATACCAAGATTAGTAATGTGCTATTTGATGAAAATAACAACGGACTTTGTGTCATCGATCTGGATACCGTAATGCCGGGATATTTTATCAGTGATGTAGGGGATATGATGCGGACATATTTAAGTCCGGTGAGTGAGGAAGAAGCCGATTTTTCTAAAATTGTTATTCGAGATGATTTTTATAAAGCGATAGTGCAAGGATATGATATTTTTATGCATGATGAACTTTCTGCTACCGAAAAACAGTATTTTTTCTATTCCGGGAAATTTATGATTTATATGCAAGCCCTGAGATTTATTACAGATTATCTAAATGATGATGTGTACTATGGGGCTAAATATTCTGGACATAACTTTGTAAGAGGGGTTAATCAACTTACTTTATTGAATCGATTATTGGAGAAAGAGGAAGCACTTTCAGGAGTCTAAAAAAAAGCAAATATTTTTTTTTGATCTTTGATTATTAAACTTTTTTCCTTTACCTTCGCCTCCCATTCAATAAAAAGAGTGATTTTCGGGGAGTAGCGCAGGCCGGTAGCGCACCTGGTTTGGGACCAGGGGGTCGCAGGTTCGAATCCTGTCTCCCCGACTTTTTTAAGAATAAATCGTTGATTTTCAGAATATGAATCAACGATTTTTTTTATTCCTGATTTTGGCACTTGGCGATTTTTCACCCATCACATTTATTTTTACTTCCAGAATGAATCATCGTAGTTTTTTGGTACATCATCTGCATGCAAAGGATAATTTATTACCAGAAGATGGCGAAGTGTATTATTATGGGCCTGTGTTTGAAAAGAAAGAGGCCGATGAATATTTAACTGAATTGAGGAATGAAGTGCAGTTAGAACATGATGTAGTTGTGATGTTTGGAAAAACAATCATTACTAAAAGGAAATCTGCCTGGTATGCGGACAGCCCGCAGAGTTACACTTATTCTGGCATAAAAAGAACAGCATTGCCCTGGACTGAAAACCTATTTTTGCTTAAACAATTCTGTGAGCAACTTACTAAGGAATCGTATAACTCCTGTCTTCTAAACTATTATCATAATGGATCAGAATCTATGTCGTGGCATTGTGATGATGAGAAAGATTTAAAGCCAAACGGTTCAATTGCTTCTTTGAGTTTTGGAGCTGCAAGAAGATTTGATTTCAGACATAAAAAAACAAAGGAAACTGTTCAGATCATGTTGGAACATGGCAGTCTGTTGGAAATGAAAGGACTTGCCCAAACTTTTTGGCACCATCGTTTACCTTCTTCTGCAAAGGTTTCCGCACCCAGACTTAACCTTACTTTTAGAACAGTGGTATGAAATGATAAAAAAAAGACGCTTCAGGAGCGTCTTCTAAATCAATAAACAAAAAAATTATCTGAGTCTGTTTAGATCCTTTATCAGTTTCTGGTCGTGCCTGATACCTCTTATGGCAAAGAAGAAACCCAAAATGATAAATAAGTTAAGTACTGCTGTAAGAGCAATATGACCTCCTGGTTCAAAACTATTCATGTAGGAAACATATAAAACAACCAAACCAATTGAACTTGCCAATCCCAAAAGGGTAATTTGTAGTTGTTTTTTGCGATCCTTAAATAAGATAATGGCCAATAATGCTTGAAGCAAAGTCAATGCAGATAAAAGTATCAGAAAAATATTATCTGTGGCTGTCAATTCTGGCCCGGTTACCCATTTTGCATCAGGTGCTGTTGTACCTGTAAAAAAAGGGAATTTAAAAGTAAGCGCACTACTGATTGTGGAAAGCAGCAGCCATAAAGTTTGTTTTCTTTGAATCATTTTTCAAAATTTTGTGGCCATGATGACCAGGAAATAGTTTTCGCCGATCATCATTACCAATCTTTATCAACCTATTTCCGGATAAAGCGGAAACTGTTGCATAAATGCTTTTACTTCTTCTCTAACATCACCTATGAGTTTTTCATCGTCTGCATTCAGCAATACTCTGTCTATCATATCCACTACTTGGATTACATGGTGTTCATTTAATCCACGTGTGGTTACTGCCGGAACACCAACCCTGATACCCGAGGTGACAAATGGAGATTTGTCATCGAAAGGAACTGCATTTTTATTCAGCGTAATATAGGCTTTGTCTAATGTTTCCTGTGCTTTTTTGCCGGTAATGTTTTTGTTTCGAAGATCGATCAACATGAGGTGGTTGTCTGTTCCACCGCTTATCAGGTTATATCCTTTGTCCACAAATGCCTTAGCCATTGCCTGAGCATTGCTCACAATTTGTTTGGCGTAGATGGTAAAGCTGTCATCCAGTATTTCACCGAAAGCTACTGCTTTGGCAGCAATAATGTGTTCCAGAGGCCCTCCCTGTATGCCAGGGAAAACAGCCAAATCCAGTAATTGGCTCATACTGCGAATATTGCCTTTAGGATCTTTTAGTCCCCATGGGTTTTCAAAATCATGACGAATCATAATCACACCACCACGTGGGCCACGCAGGGTTTTGTGGGTAGTGCTGGTAACAATATGACAATGGTCAAACGGATCGTTCAATAAACCTTTGGCAATTAATCCGGCAGGATGTGCAATGTCAGCCATTACAATAGCTCCTATTTTATCGGCAATTGCTCTAATGCGTAAATAGTCCCAATCACGACTGTAGGCCGAAGCACCACAAATAATCATTTTGGGTTTTTCTTCTGATGCCTTTTTTTCAAGCTGATCATAATCCACTAGTCCGGTTTCTCTGTCCACGCCATAAGACAATACCTGGTAGTGTTTTCCGCTAAAGTTCACCGGGCTTCCGTGTGTCAGATGCCCGCCCATACTCAAATCAAGGCCCATGATCTTATCTCCTGGTTGCAATACGGCAAAGAATACTGCGGCATTTGCCTGTGCGCCACTATGTGGTTGCACATTTGCCCAACTCAATTTAAATACCTGTTTCAACCTTTCTATGGCTAGCGTTTCTATTTCATCCACTACCTCACAACCTCCGTAATATCGGCGACCGGGATAGCCCTCCGCATATTTATTGGCAGGTACACTTCCCATGGCTTTAAGTACCTGATAAGATACAAAGTTCTCCGAAGCGATTAATTCAATGTCATGACGTTGGCGCTCTAATTCTTTGTCGAGCAGATTAAAAAGAGTAATATCATTTTGCATGGCGCAAAATTAAGGTTATGAAATGAGCCATAAAAATACTTGGGTTTTAAATTTTGGATACTTAATGTCCAATAGGTGTTCAAACCAAATTTCTTTTAGCCTTTTAGGGACAAAACGGCTATGTTTTGATTTTTACTTACCTTCACCGCCCAAAGTTTTGCAGCAGGGCAAATACTTTAAAAAAAGTCTATTTCGAAATTTATTTATGAAGGCTATCATACCAGTAGCAGGTACCGGAACCAAACTAAGACCCCATAGTTACACGCAGCCCAAGGCGTTAATTCCACTTGCAGATAAAACCGTATTAAGTATTATCATTAACCAGCTCAAGGAGGCCGGTGTGGAAGAGTTTGTTTTTATCATCGGATATCTGGGAGATAAGATTTATCATTATATAAAAGAAAAACATAGTGATATTATAACGCATTTTGTTGGTCAGGAAGATCGGAGAGGGGTAGGACATGCTATTAGTCTGACTAAGGAAATTGTTGGTAATGATGAGATCTTAATTACACTGGGAGATACGATTTGTGAGTATGATGTGCCCGCCATTTTGAATAGTCCGGGTTCTATGATTGGCGTGCGAAAAGTAGATAATCCAAGAGATTTTGGTGTAGCCGAAATAGACAATGATGGCATCATTGAATCTGTTATAGAGAAGCCTCAAATACCTAAGTCCAATATGGCTTTGGTAGGAATTTATAAAATTGTAGAAACCAGCACACTTTATGATTGTCTTGGAAAAAATATAAGTTCAGGTTTGCTGACACATGGGGAATTTACGATTACAGATGCCATTGCCTGCATGATCAGTAAAGGGGTTAAGTTTCAATCCTTCAAAGTTGATAATTGGTTTGATGCCGGAAATAAGGATACCCTTTTAAGATCCAATGCTACCTTGTTAAAGAAATTCGATATTAAAGTGAATGATATTAAATATCACAATACTGTTATTATACCGCCAGTAAGTATTGGTGAGGGTTGTTCTATCGAGAATTGTATAATCGGCCCGAATGTTACATTAGGCGAACATACCAATATGATTCAGAGTATCGTGAGAAACTCTATCGTTGGTGCTTATAGCAATTTGTATAATATCGTGTTGGAAGATTCCCTCATTGGTAGCGACACTTCGCTAAAAGGCGAAACCCGAAGTCTGAATATTGGCGACAATACCAGTATCGATTTGGGCTAAGGGGTTGATTCATGTTAAGGCTTAACTGTTCCTTTTTCTGAAAGGCAAAAAGAATGGGTAATAAATTAGTTAGCGGTCATTGTAAAGGGACACTTACCACGAGATGAAAGTATCAAAACTTAATTTGATTAGACACATATCATTAATAATATTCCTGACAGCATTATTGGCTTTAGGAATTGCATATCCTTTTTTGACAGGAGATTATGACCGATTGGCTATGCCTATTTCAACTATGATACAAGTGTTCGGTCTTGTAGGATTATCCTTGGTTCCTGTTGGCATTTTATGGCTGACAATACCAAAGTACATGTTTGGTTTTGCTATTGCAGCTATGGTTGTCAGTACTATTATTCTACTGATTATCTCCCTTTTTGCCATTTTAAGCGTTGGAAAAGCATTTGGGTTGCTTACAATTTTACTATGGACATTTATATTGACACTCGTAATTCCCAAGGTAAAACAGTTGAAAGGACAGGCATCGAAAAAATTCGTCTTGCTGCCCTTTTACTTAATTTGTCTTCCAATTAGTACCCTGCTTTTACAATTGACACTTGCTAAACCTTTGACACAATTAAGCAGAAACCGTGCTATTGAAAACGCCTACCAATTTATTAGACACATTGATGAATATCACACACAGAGCGGACAATATCCATTGACACTTCAAGCACAAAACAAGGACTACTATCCTGACGTTGTAGGCGTTGAAAAATATTTATATGCACCACATGGAAAAGGATATAATCTGTCTTTTGAACAACCAAGATTTCTTTTAGACCATTTTGGAACAAGAGAATGGGTTGTGTATAATCCGTTAGACGAAAACAGTGTATATAGTCATACTGCCTGGCTTCTTCCTACAGAGCAGACCGAACCAAGCCAGTGATGGTATGCTTCGGGTAATACAGGACACCAGCATTGGAAATATTTTTTGTTTGATTAGAAGAGAAACAACGAACCGCTAACAGGCGGTTTGGCAATATGGCGGGGCGACGAATATATGCTCAGCTTTTTGTTCGCTATCAGCAGCAGTCCGGGCTTGACTTTTACTATTGAGCTTTTGTATTTATCTTCATCATTAGTAATTCTATTAAGCTGCGGTTCCGGGCTTGACGTTTTTCAAATGCCCTGCCGAACGCAAAGCTGTGGCCGTTGTACGCCACTTTATGACAGACCATTCAATCTCAACCATACGAGTTAACGAACGAATTTTTATTCCTTATAGACACAGTTTTTAACAACAATTTTAAAGTGCCATTCTTAATCTTGTCTTATGAAAAAATTTACAAAACTCCTGCTGACGACTATAATTTTCATTACCTTAAAATCCGCAACATTCGGACAGGTTCCAAATTTTTCGGGGACGTGGAAGTTAAATTTTGAAAAAAGTAACTTAGACAAAAGTGACAACCTTAATGGTCTTACAAGTCAGCTCTTTGTTATAAAACAAGAGGGCGACAAATTCAGCCTAAAGATATATCACATTTATGGCGACAAAACAAAGAAGATAGGTTTCAAAATGCGGGCAGACGGTAAGACAAGACGAGTGAAAATAATATTCAAAGGCAAATTAGAGCAAAAAGAAAACGGTCTGCAAGCAACAATGTGGAGAAAGAATTACTTGAACATTGTTAATTACAAATTCGGGACAACTCAAAATGAATTAGTTGCTGACGAAGTATTTACGGGCAGACCAAAAGACCATCATAGCATTTGGGTTTTTGACAAAGAGGTTTTGAAATAAACAGAGAATATCTTCAACAATAGACATTGCGGAACAACCAAAGCGGCGTACAACAGGGTATTTGCAATATGGCGGCTTGACATTAAATGCTCAACTGTGTGCTACTATTAAACTTTTGTACTAAATTCGGCTGACGGATTTCTATTTCCGCCACATCGCAATTACCTAATCCGATTATCGAAATTGAACCTATCATCAGCAAAACCAGTATTGGGCCTCTTAAAATTTTAATAAGTGTGTGATTGATATCGATACTTACATCCTTGTTACAAAAATTTTTAGTACGGATTGAGTAGTATTTAAAACCCTGAACCTGTTGTCTATTCGCTGACCCACAATCCAAACTATTTTCTTATTCATCTCCAGCACCCAAATATTTTCCTTTTGTAAAAGCGAAAGTTTATTATCAATAAAAAATTTGGATAGTTTTTTCTTTTTATCCATTCCCAGAGGATAGAAATAATCACCCATTTTCCAACGACGTAATAGCAATGGGTATTGTAGCTTGTTCGCATCAATACAGGCAATGTTTGGGTCATTGGAAATTTCAGGTTCGTTCAATAGGTTTAAAGTGATATCACCAGCTTCAAAACTGTACTTTCCTAGTGCATCAATCACCACAATATTTTCTGTGGGATGCTTTAATGGAGAGACAATCAAATGCTTTCTGTTTTTTAATATTCGGTGGGTGGCTGAAACCAGATACCTGCCTGTTTCGCTTTCCAACAAATGCATCAGTTCGGGCAATTGAACTGCCTTAAATCCGTATGGGGAGAGCAACTCAAGCAACACAGTCTGCATGGCAGGTGTTTGCTTCAGCAGTAATACGGGTATATAAATATCATCGCCTTGAAGCGTCAGGATTTTTTTTCTTAATTGAGAAATTCGTTGTTTATAGATCTGTTCAACTTCTTTAAATCGTTCTATATTTTGGATTAGATTCTCTGTCACTTCAGGATAGGTTTTTGCAATCAAGGGCAGCACTGTATTTCGAAAATAGTTACGTGTGTAATCATTCGAAAAATTGCTTTGATCCTGAACAAATCCCAATGCTTGTTCTTTTAAAAATGATTCGAGTTCCATTCTTCTGGCAAAAAGCAGAGGCCTGCGAAGCCAACCATTTTTTTCTCTTATACCGGTAATCCCTTTAATGCCGGTACCTCTGAAAAAATTCATCAGTAGGGTTTCGATATTGTCATCGGCATGATGGGCGGTGAGAATAAATTGGTATTGATAGGTGGACCTAATTTCTTCAAACCATTTGTACCGTAGTACTCTTGCGGCTTCCTGGGTTGCGATTTTATTTTCCTGTGCAAATGTTTTTGTTTCAAATCTCACCACATGAAACGGTACCAACATTTGTGCAGCCAGGCTTTCCACAAATTTTTCATCTGCTTCACTGTCTTTTCCTCTTAACTGAAAATTGCAATGAGCTATTCCAAAATCATAACCAGCCTGCCTGCACAAGGCACACAGCACTACTGAGTCCACTCCGCCACTCACGGTCAACAACAGTTTGTCCTTTTGGGTGAAAAGATTTTTTTGCTGGATAAAGGTTACAAACGCTTGGGTTAGATTTTTAATCTTCATAATTTTTAAGGTTCACCAATCAAACTTTTTCTTTCTGTTCGTTTCAAATACAGGAATAAACAAGTTCATCAGAACGTCAAATCCTCCCATGCACTTTTCAACTCACTATACACATGATTATCGCCCAGTTGCTTCGCCAGTTCCATTCCTTTTTCATAGGTTTGGATGGCCAGCTCATCGGCTCCGTTTCTCTCATACAATTTTGCAAGATGGTAATAACTGCCAATATACTTGGGATCTTCTGTCAGCAGGTTTTCAAAAATTTCTCTGGCCTTTACATCTTCCGAAATTTTGATATATTCCAAAGCCAGCGCATGTTTCAAAAAGCTGTCATCTGGCAGGTCTTTTAATAATTGTTCTATTTGTATTATTCTCGACATGGTATTCATTTTGTTTTAATCAGGTCAATTTGAAGGCGGCCATCTGCCTCGAAAATTAATCTCATTCAAGTTTTTGTAAAACTTTTTTCTGCGCTGTACTAAATCTGGCAATAACCTTTATCTTTGTTTTGGTTGCATAAACAACCTTTTGTAGTCGTATGAAATGAGGCATAAGCATTGTAGTTGCAAAAAGATATTGCTATTGGAGCATTCCATCTGACCATTTTAAAATAATAAAAGTTATACAAATGAAGATTCTTGTATGTATTAGTAAAACGCCTGATACAACGGCAAAAATAGCCTTCACCGATAACAACACGAAATTTGACGTGAACGGCGTTCAATGGATAATCAATCCAAACGATGAATACTATGCATTAGTACGTGCAGTAGAACTTAAAGAAGCCAATCCAGACATGGTCATTCATTTAGTAACTGTAGGCGCTGCAGATGCAGATGCGCTTATCCGAAAGGCCCTAGCGATAGGTGGTGATGAAGCCATCCGTGTCAATACGGAAAGTGAAGACAGTTTTAGTATTGCCTCACAGATTGCGGCTGTAGCCAGAGAAGGTGTTTATGATATTATTTTTACCGGAAAGGAAACCATTGACTATAACGGAAGTTCCGTGGGAGGTATGGTGGCCGAATTGCTAGATCTGCCTTATGTTTCACTGGCTACTAAGTTCGACCTGAATGGAAATACAGCCACTGTATCTCGTGAAATAGAAGGGGGAGAGGAGGTATGCGAAACAGGTTTACCGGTAGTAGTTAGTTGCAACAAAGGGATGGCCGAGCAGCGCATTCCTAATATGCGTGGTATCATGGCGGCTCGTACCAAACCATTGAAAGTGGTAGAGCCGGTGGCGACAGATGCTTTGACATCGATTGCTGAATTTAGTTTACCACCAGCCAAAGCAGGAGTGAAACTTATAGATGCAGACAATGTGGCCGAATTGGTAAGACTTTTAAGAGAAGAAGCTAAAGTGATCTAATTCTATCCTATCCAACATAAAAAAATTATAGTATGTCAGTTTTAATTTTTATAGATATAGCCGACGATGGCACCGTTAAAAAATCATCATTAGAAGCCCTGACCTATGGTAGGGATATTGCTCAACAAGCTGGTACTGCCGCAGGAGCAGTAGTTTTGAAACCCGCCAAAGAAGACCTTGCCGGTTTGGGAAAATACGGTATTTCAAAAATATATCAGGTAGCAAACGATGCACTTAAAAATTTTGATGCACAGGTGTATACCCATGTTTTGGCGCAGGTAGTTCAAAGTAGTGGGTCGGATATTATCGTATTCTCCAACAATGCAGATGGAAAGGCCATTGCACCCCGATTGTCTGCCCGGTTAAAAGCCGGACTTGTATCAGGAGCCCTTGCCTTACCCGAAATATCAAATGGATTTGTAGTGAAAAAGTCTGTTTTTTCCGGTAAAGCATTTGCCAACATAAAAGTAAGCAGTCCCATAAAAATTATTGCCCTAAACCCCAATGCCTACAAAACAGAAGCCGGAGATGGAACTGCTCAGATAGAAAACTTTGACGCCACTATTCCTGAGGCCAAAGTAAAAGTAATAATTGTGAACCGACAAAGCGGTGAAGTGCCATTGGCCGAAGCCACCACAGTAGTCAGCGGCGGTCGTGGACTCAAAGGTCCCGAAAACTGGGGCATTGTAGAAAACCTGGCCAAAGAACTTCATGCTGCACTGGCTTGTAGCCGTCCTGTGGCCGATGCACACTGGAGACCTCATAATGAACATGTGGGACAAACTGGCGGAGCCATTGCTCCCAATCTGTATATCGCTATTGGCATCTCTGGTGCTATCCAGCATCTGGCAGGGGTGAACCGAAGCAAAACCATCGTGGTGATCAATAAAGATCCCGAAGCACCTTTTTTCAAAGCAGCAGACTATGGCATTGTTGGCGATTTGTTCGAGGTGGTTCCAAAACTGACGGAAGCCATAAAGCAATTGAAATAAGCATACATCACCAATATTTTTGGTTCCCTGCAGTTGAATATATTGCATCGGTCTTGCTGCTTGTCCGGCGTGGCGGATCGCACACTTCAGCTATAGTGATTATGACATTCAACCTATTCGAAACAAAACTTCAAAATCACAATACAAATTTGTACTTGTGATTTTTTTTGTAAGAGCTGGTTAAAAACTTTCTTGTCTCATGATTATTTGTCCAGCTTAAAGTGTTATAAAACCCCTTGTATATCTTTCTTCGGAGTAATGGACAAAAATGATGCTATTTTTTAGACGATGTGTTCTAATGGACATTTTTGATGCTGTTTTTTTTTAGCCTATTTTGGTATGTTTTATATTGCTTTTATCTTTATGACATCTGTATAAA